>Ga0187892_10000083_pt1 | contig 213597 bp, 225 predicted proteins | sample MA1701073metaG_FD_139345 | JGI IMG/M metagenome (GOLD analysis project Ga0187892, IMG submission 139345) | Bio-ooze microbial communities from a basaltic lava cave in the Kipuka Kanohina Cave System on the Island of Hawaii, USA - MA170107-3 metaG ... | reverse complement strand
GGCATGCCCAGCACCTCGCCCTTCTGGAGCCGGCGAAGAAGATAGCCGGCTTCCAGTCTGGCCGCTCGCGAGAAGGGCGGCGTCTTGATCTCTCCGTGAAGCCAGACGAGCGGCTTATCGTCCGGGCTCACAGAAGGAGTCTATGTCATATCCGACATACGGGCAAGCCATTCGTCGCGGATGCTTGACTAACACACCATTGGAGCGGACCGCGGAGCGGGCGGCATGCAGGCGCCGGCGGCCGTCACTGCCGCTCGCCGATCTGTCTCCAGAGGAACTCGGCCTTGGCCATGCGGCGCTTGATAGCGTCCATGCGGCGGCGGTAGATCGCGCTCGTGGATCCCGGATGCCAGTCTGTGGGATTGGGAAGGCTGGCGGCCAGAGCGACGGCCTCCTCCTCCCGCAGCTCCAGGGCCGACCGCCCGAAGTAGCGACGGCTCGCCGCCTCGGCCCCGAAGAGGCCCGGGCCGAACTCGACCACGTTCAGGTACAGCTCGAGGATGCGCCGCTTGCCCAGGGTGCGTTCGAGCTGCCAGGTGAGCACGGCCTCCTTCAGCTTTCGGACGGGGTTGCGCGAGGGCGACAGCCAGAGGTTCTTGGCCAGCTGCTGGCTGATCGTGGAGGCGCCCCGCGGCAGCTCGACGTCTTCCAGGGCCTGGACCACCGCCTGCTTCATCTCGCCGGTATCGAAGCCGCGGTGCGAGAAGAAGCTGGCGTCCTCGGCCAGCACCGCCGCGCGCTTGAGGTGGGGCGAGATAGCGGCGTAGGGCACCCAGGTCCAGGCCACCCGCGGGTCTCGACGGGCGTCGCGCTGGCGCTCGCGGTAACGCTCGATGAACGCCGTCGTCGGCGGCGCGCGGCGGGCCAGCGCGGCCACGTCGGGCCAGTTCCACGCCTCGTACGCGATCCAGACACCGAGGGCGAGCACGAGAGCCGGGAGCAAGCATCCCGGCGCCATCGGTGCCGGCACCCCGGCGCCGGCGGCGACGCGGCTCACGCGGGCTCGGCCGGCGGGCCCCAGGATGGCTGCCGACGCAAACGCTCGGTGACGTCCAGGTACCGGCCCCAGAACGCGGCCGGGGAGAACCACAGCGCGCGAGCCGCCTCCTCCCGGGTGGGCCAGCGCACCGGCGGCAGCGGGTGGCGGATACGGTGACGCTCGCCGAGCTCCGTGCTCACGGCGGCAGGACCGCCGTCCCTTCGATCTCGATCAGGCATCCGTCGGCAGCGTCGAACAGGTCGCGAGCGCCGACCAGAGTCATGGCCGGGAAGTGGCGGCCGAAGTACTCGCGGTACACGGCGCCGATGGGCTTGAGCTTGGCCTTGTAGTCGGCGACGTCGAGCACGTAGATGGTCAGCCGGGCGACGTCGCTCATGTGGCCCCCGGCCGCGGTCACCAGGACCCGGATGTTCTCGCACACCTGGCGGAACTGGCCGACCAGGTCGCCGTGGCCCACCAGGGTGTTGTGCCGGTCGCGCGCCACCTGGCCGGCGATGAAGAACACGCGGCCGCTGCGCACCTCGACCCCGTGAGAGAAGCCCACGGCTGGCGCCAGCTCAGGTGGGTTGACCGTCTCGATCCGCCGGCTCATACCGACCTCCGTCTGCGCCGCCGTCAGCCGCGCGGCGCGCCGTCGAGGATGATGGTCTCGCCGTTCGTTGCCTCGTCCCGCACCAGTCGCGCCACGACGGCCGCCACCTCGGCCGGCTCGATGAGACGGCCGCCCGGGTTCATCCGGGCCATCGCCTGCACGGCCTCGTCGACGGAGCGGCCCGTCTTGGCCGCGATGTTTCGGGCGCCGCTCCAGACCATGTCGGTGGCGACGTAACCCGGGCAGATGGCGTTCACCGTGATGCCCCGGCCGGCGACCTCGGCGGCCAGGGCGCGGGTGAGGCCGACCAGAGCGTGCTTGGACGCCGTGTAGGCGCTCACGTACGGAGCGCCGGCCAGGCCGGCCAGCGAGGCCACGTTGATCACCCGGCCCCAGCCGCGCTCCAGCATCCCGGGCAGGACGGCGCGGGTGAGCAGGAAGGGGCCGGTCACGTTGATGCGGAGATGGCGTTCCCAGTGGGCCAGGTCGGCCTTGGCGAACGGCCTGGATTCGGCGATGCCGGCGTTGTTCACCAGCACATCCACCGGCCCCAGCGTCTCGGCCACCGCCCGCGCGGCCGCCGTCACCGCGTCGGGGTCGGTGACGTCGAGGGCGATGGACTCGGCCGGCACGCCCAGGGCGCGGGCCGCCGCCGCCACGGCCTCGACCTCGGTCGGGGTGCGGGCGGCCACGGCGACGGCCAGCCCGTCCCGGGCCAGGACCAGGGCGATCTCGCGACCGATGCCTCGGCCACCGCCGGTGACGAGAGCGACACGGCAAGAATGTTTAGGCATAAACTTTACGGAGCTAAAGCTATCGGCGGCCTCCCTCCGCGGTCAAGCGCTGCTCCAGGCCATCTCGTAGCCGGCCCAAGAGGGCGCGCAGGCGCAGGACGTCCCGGCGGGGCAGCGCGGCCAGGAGTCGGGCCACGGCCCGCCGATGGGACGGCAGCCGGGCCCGCACCAGAGCCCGTCCCTTGGCGGTCAGGGTGAGGCTGAAGGCGCGGCGGTCATCAGGGTGAGGTGCCCGCCGCACCAGGCGGAGGTCGACCAGCCGGTCCACGATGCCGGTGAGGTTGCCGGCCGTGACCAGGAGCTGGCGCGACAGCTCGACGAAGGTCAACCCCTGGGGACTCCGGGCCAGCTGGTTCAGCACGTCGAACTGGGGCAGGGTGAGGCCGTCGCCGAGGCCGCGTCGGATCTCGCGCTCGACGAGCGCCTTGATCTTGAGCAGGCGCAGCCAGGCGCTGAGGGCAGCCTGCTCGGGGCCGTCCGAGCGGCGCGAGCGGCGACGGCGACGCTCGACGCGCGTCGGCATCCTAGGGGCTCTCGACGCAGAACAGGAAGACGAGAGGACGGGTGTCAGTCTCGCGCGGGTCGCTGAGGCAGCGCGCGCGCGGCGAGGCCGCGGGGCCCGCGCCCGCGCAGCCGGCGGCGGTCAGGACGACGAGCGCCAGGGCAGCGAGCTGGCGTCCGCTCATGCCGTCATTCTAGCGCGCGACCCGGTATACACTACGGCGCCATCGATGCGCGTCTTCACGAAGACCACGCTCGCCGACGTGGTGGCGAGGCTCCGGCCGGGGATGAAGGTGCTGCTGCCGCCGGGCTGCGGGGAGCCGGTGGCGCTGGTCCGAGAGATCTGCGGCCAGGCCGAGCGGCTGCCCGACCTCACGCTCATGGGCGGCATGCACCTCGGTGACTACCCTTTCGCGCGGCCCGAATGCGCCGCGCTGCGGATCGCCACCTGGCACATGTCGCCTCGACTGGAGGAGGCCCGCGGGCGCGGACGGGTGGAGTTTGTCCCCGCGCGCTACTTCGACGTCGTCGCCGAGTTCGCCCAGGGCGGGGCCTGGGCGCCGGACTGCGTTGTCGTGCACTGCGCGCCGCCCGACGCCCATGGCTACTTGAGCCTCGGGGTCGCGGTCGGGGTGTCGCTTCCGGCGGCCCGCCGGGCGCCCTTCGTCCTGGCTCAGGTCAACCCCAACATGCCGCGCACCCGAGGCAACGCTTACCTCCATCGCAGTCAGATCGACGCCTGGGTGGAGGTCGACGAGCCGCTGCTCGAGTATCCGCCGCCTGCGCTCACCGACGTCGAGCGGGCCATTGGCCGCCACGTGGCGGCCCTCGTCCCCGACGCCGCCACCGTTCAGGTGGGCGTGGGCGCCATTCCCCAGGCCGTCCTGGAGGCGCTGGGCGGCCATCGCGAGCTCGCCCTGCACTCGCTGCTGGTCGACGCCTCGGTGAGCCTGGTCGAACGTGGAGTGGTGACCAACCTGCGCAAGCGCGTGCACCGTGGCCGCATGGACATCGCCGAGGCGATGGGCACACGACGGTTGTTCGACTTCGTCCGCGACAATCTCCTCGTCAACATGGAGTCGTCGGAGTGGGTCCACGACCCGCAGGTGATCGCCCGTCTCGATCGCTTCGTGGCCATCAACTCGGCCCTGGAGGTCGACCTCACCGGGCAGGCCACGGCGGAGAGTCTGGGCGAGCGGCAGGTCGCCGGGATCGGCGGGCAGTTCGATTTCGTGCTGGGGGCGTCGCGCGCCGAGGCCGGCACCTCGATCCTCGCTTTGCCCGCGACCGGCCGACAGGGCTCCGTCTCCCGGATCGTGCCGCGGCTGGCGGGGGGCGCCGCGGTGACGACGCCGCGGTTCCTGGCCGACTGGGTAGTGACGGAGTATGGCGCAGCCCGCCTTCGCGGTCAGGGAGAACGCGCTCGGGCGGCGGTGTTGATCGCCGTGGCCCATCCCCGGTTCCGGGACGAGCTGGCGCGCGCGGCTAGCGCTTAGCCGCGTCGACCTTGGCGAAGATCTCCTCGTGCTCGGGAAACCGGTACGTCGTCTGGTTGGAGTAGACGCTCTTGCCGTCGACGAAGACTTCGAAAATGCCGCCCATGCCCTCGTCGAGCTGGGCGGTGATGCCGTACTTCTTCTTGATGGCGGCCTGCAAACTGGAGGCCTGGGGAAGGTAGTTTCACTCCCCGCAGTATTTGATCCGGATCTCCATGCCGTCCTCCTGGGAGGCGCTCTCGGCGCCATTGTACGTTAAGATGCGCGGCACGCGGAGCGCGATTCATGATTTCCCTCTTCGTCGACACCGATCCCGGGATCGACGACGCCCTGGCCCTGCTGTGGGCGTGGGGCTCCCCGGGTGTCGTCGTCGAGGCCGTCACGACGGTGGCGGGCAACGTGCCGGTCGACCGCGGCACCACCAACGTTTTCCGTCTGCTCGACCTGCGCCGGCCGACCCCCGCACCCGCCATCGCCGTCGGCGCGGCTCAGCCGCTGGTGCGGACGCTGCAGACGGCGGTTCGCTATCACGGCGCCGATGGCCTGGGAGACCTTGGCGATTGGCCTCCGGTGACGGCGACGTCACTCCCCCAGCCGGCGGCCACGCTGATCGCCGCCACCGCCCGCCGCCTGGGCCAGCGGCTCGCGCTGGTGGCCCTGGGGCCCCTGACCAACGTCGCCCACGCGCTGGAGGTCGACGGCGAGGCGCTGGCCCGGGCCGGTCGCCTCGTCGCCATGGGCGGCGCCGTCGACGTGCCGGGCAACGTCACGCCGAGCGCGGAGTTCAACATCTACGTGGACCCCGAAGCGGCGGCGCGCGTCATTGCGGCGGGGCTCCCCCTCGACCTGGTGCCGCTCGACGCCACCCGCCAGGCGACGCTGACGCGCCGCGAGCTGGAGCGGACGCTGGGGGGCCGGCCGGGTCCCGTCGCCTCGCGCGTGCTCGCTTTCACCCGTCGCGCGTTCCGTCTCGATGGCGACGCGATGCATCTGCACGACCCGCTCGCCGTGGCCGTCGCCGTGGATCCGACGCTCGTCGAGTGGGAGAACGTGCGGCTCGAGATCGGCAGCGACGGCGCCACCCGGCGCGCGGCCGGGACCCCGAACTGCCGGATCGCGCGCCGTGTGGACCGCGGGCGATTCATCGCGACGTTCCTGGACCGCCTGTGCCCCGCGTCCTCGTGATCGGGTCCGCCAACGTCGACTACACGGTGGCGGTGGCCCGGCTGCCGCAGCCCGGCGAGACGGTGTCGAGCGGCACGCTGCTGGTGAACCACGGCGGCAAGGGCGCCAACCAGGCGGTGGCGGCCCGGCGCCTGGGGGCCGACGTTCGCCTCATCGCCCTGGTCGGCGACGATGCCGCCGGTCGATCGATCCGGGCCGCGCTCGCCGACGAAGGCATCGGCGTGGCCGGCGTGGCAGTGACCGACGCGGCGGCAACGGGCACCGCGCTCATCGTGGTCGACGCCGAAGGACGCAACCAGATCGCGGTGGCGCCGGGGGCCAACCGCCTGCTCACCGTCGAGCGCGTCGGCTCTGGGGCCGAGGACTTCGCCTGGGCCGACGTGCTCGTCTGCCAGTTGGAGACTCCGCTGCCGACGGTGCGCTGGGCGCTGGATCACGTGCGACGCCGGCGCGCCATCACCATCCTCAATCCGGCGCCGGTCCCCGACGCGCCGCTCGACTGCTGGTCGCTCGTCGATTACCTGACGCCCAACGAAGGCGAGGCTCAGCGCCTGAGCGGCATACCGGCCGCGGGTGCGGACGGCGCCGTCCGGGCGGGAGAGGTGCTGCGCGGGCGCGGCGTCGGCGCCGTCGTCGTCACCCGCGGTGTCGATGGCGTCCTGGCCTGCGCGGCTGACGGCGTCCACCGCGTGCCACCGGTGGAGGTGCCGGCGATCGATACGACCGCCGCCGGCGATGCGTTCAACGGCGCCCTGGCCGTGGCCCTGGGGGAAGGCCGCGCCTTGCCGGCCGCGCTGCGCTTCGCCAACGCCGCGGCGGCGCTGGCCTGCACGCGGCGGGGTGCGCAGCCCTCGCTGCCCACCCGGAGCGAGGTCGAACGCCTGTTCGGAAGATGAGATAGGCTCTACAGATCTATGAACGCATGACGGAGAGCGGCATAGAGCGGACGATCAGATGGCCGAAGAGAGCTCGCCGCGGGGGCGCCGAGGATCCTGCACGATGAGCCCACATCGATCGAGTGCGCAGCGATGAAACTGGAGGGGCGCGTTGCGCTGGTCACTGGGGCCAGCCGGGGCTTCGGCCGAGCCATCGCCTTGGCCTGCGCCCGCGCCGGCGCCGACGTCGCGGTCAACTACCTGACGAGCGCGGCGCCCGCCGCCGAGGTGGCGCGTGAGATCGAGAAGCACGGGCGGCGTGCGCTGGCCATCCGGGCCGACGTGTCCCGCGAGGACGAGGTTCAGTTCATGGTCGGGACCGTGCTGCGCGAGTTCAGGCGGATCGATGTCCTCGTCAACAACGCCGGCGTCCTGGTCCACGGACCGTTCCGGGAGATCCCGGCGGCCCGCTATGCCGGGATGTTGGCCGTCAACGTCACCGGCACGATGCTCTGCACCTACCACGTGCTGCCGGCCATGATCGAGCGCAGGCACGGTCGCATCATCAACCTGTCCTCCCAGTTGGCCCAACGCTCGGTGAGCAGCACGGGAGGCTTCGCCGGGTACGCCGCCACCAAAGGTGCCATCGAGAGCTTCACCCGGGCCATGGCTGCCGAGGTCGGCCAGCACGGCATCACGGTGAACGCCATCGCCCCGGGCGGAATCGAGACCGAGATGAGCCGGAACGTGATGACGCCCGAGTATCGCGCCCGGCGCCTGGCCGAGCTGCCGCTGCGGCGGTTCGGCAGCGTCGAGGACGTGGCGTACTGCGCGGTGTTCCTGGCCGCCGACGAAGCCGGCTACCTCACGGGCCAGATCTTGCACCCGAGCGGCGGGTGGGTCATGGGGTGAACACGCTGTGGGGCGAGGCTATGGCGAGCGGGCTGCGTTCGGCAGCCGGGCCCTGAGCGCAGCCAGCCGAGCGAGCGCAGCCTCCACCCGGCCGAGGTCCAGCCGCCCCCGGGCCAGCGCCTTACCGATGGCGGTGAGCGCGACCTCCGCCGCCGAGCGGCCGTCGGGAAGCCGGTCGTCGGCGATGAGCAGCACGTCCACGCCGGCGGCCAGCGCGCGGACGGCCGCTTGGCCGAGCCCATAGTGGTTCTCGATCGCCCCCATACGCAGGTCGTCGCTGACCACGAGGCCGTCGAAGCCGAGCTGTTCCCGGAGCAGCCCGGTCACGGTGGGCCGCGACAGCGTCGCGGGGTGCCTGGGGTCGAGTCGGCGGTTCACCACGTGGGCGGTCATGACGCTCTCCGCGAGCCGTTCGGCGATCAGCGTGCGGTAGGGGAGGAGTTCGACGTCGGGGTTCGCGGTGTCGGTGACGTCGACGAAGCCACGGTGCGAGTCGGCGAAGCTCGACCCGTGGCCCGGGAAGTGCTTCAACGCCGTGAGAATGCCCTCGTCGCGCATGCCGCGGATGAACGCGCGAGCGTGGCTGGTGACCAGTACCGGATTCGCGCCGAAGCTGCGTCCTGGCCCCACGATCACGGGGTTGGCCGGGTTGTAGCCGACGTCGACCACCGGGGCCAGGTTCCAGTTGATGCCGGCCGCGCGCAGCCGCGTGGCGATTCGGCGGGCTTCCAGCTCCGTCATCGTGAGATCGTTGGCCTGGCCCAGCTCCTCGGCCGAGAACACCGGGCTGTAGCCAGCCGGCGGTCCCAGCCGCATCACGCGCCCGCCTTCGGCGTCCACCGCGATCAGCAGCGGACGGTCGGTGCATGCTCGCGCGCGCTCGCGCAGCGCCGCCGTCAGGCGGGCTACCTGGGTCTCGTCGGTGATGTTGCGAGCGAAGAGCAGGATCCCGCCCACGTGCAGCTCGCACAGGAGGCGCTCGACCTCGACGTCGCCCTCGGCCTCGGTGCCGCTGAAGCCGACGAGGAGAAGCTGGCCCAGCTCCGGCGTCAGCGCGGCCAGGCGCGCGGGGTCGGATGGGAGCGTGGTCGCGCAGGCCGCGACCACCACCGCGGCCAGGCCAGCGAGTGCCGCTTTACCCAGCACGGGCGGCCGCGACCAGCCTTCGCACCCGCGCGGGGTCCACCGGGTTGCGCACATCACCGTCGCGCTTGACGGCCGTGCCCACGATGGCGCCGTCGGCGACGGAGAGAATCTCCACCACCGAGTCGGCGGTCACACCGCTGCCGACGAGCAGCGGGACACCGGGCGTGGCACTGCGCACGCGCTTGACGTCGGCCAGCGGCGTGGCCTCGCCCGTCGCCCGGCCCGAGACCACCAGGCCGTCAGCCAGGCCCCGGTGCACGAGATCGCGGGCCTCCTGCTCCAGCTCGACGGGGGCCAGCGGCGCGGCGTGCTTGCCCTGGACGTCGGCGAAGATCTTGATGTCGGCGGCGAGCAGACGCCGGTCGCGGAGCGTGGCATAGGCCTCGGATTGGACGATGCCTTGATCGGCGACGACGGCGCCGGCGTGGACGTTGACCCGGATGAACGCGGCGCCGGCCGCGCAGGCGATGGCCAGCGCGGCCCGCGCGTCGTTCTTGAGGACGTTGACACCGAGGGGCGCACCGGGCACCGCGGCCCGGAGCGCGGCGACGATGACGCCCATGGCCGCGATGGTGGGCGGCTCCACGCGGCCGGGCGTGAAGGGCGCGTCGCCGTGGTTCTCGACGAGCAAAGCGTCCATGCCCTCGTCGATCAGCGCGCGCGCGTCGTGCAGGGCCGCCGCGATCGCCCGCTCCATCGAGCCGTCCCACCGCGGGCTGCCCGGCAGCGGGACCAGGTGCACCATGCCGATGAGCGTGCGTCCGAGACGCATGCAGTGGTGGATTGTAACACACGGAACCCTTCGCTATAGTCGGAGCGCTCATGGTCCATCGCACCCACCTGGGCAGCCTCAGCGGGTTCCTGGCCGAGATCAAGCACACCGACGACGTCACGGGCTGAGCGCGCCCGGGGAGAACGCCATGGGGTACGCCACACTGCTCGTCGAACGCGCGGGGCCGGTCGCCACCCTAACGTTGAACCGACCGGACGCCCGCAACGCCCTGGACATGACCATGCGCCGGGAGCTGCTGTCCGCGCTGGACGAGGTCGAGGCCGATCCCGACGCCCGAGTCGTCGTCCTCACCGGCCAGGGAGAGCACTTTTGTGCCGGCGGCGACGTCAAGCTCATGCGGGATCGCCGGCAGACCGCGGCCGAGGGGCGAGCCCGCGTAGAGTCGCTGAACCGATTGGTGATGCGCCTGGCCGACTTCCCGCGACCGACGATCGCCAGGGTGGACGGCTTCGCGGTGGGCGCCGGCTGCAACCTGGCGATCTGCTGCGATCTCATCGTAGCTTCCGATCGGGCGCGGTTCGGTGAGGTGTTCGGCCGGATCGGCCTCGTCCCCGACGGCGGCGGCACCTGGTTGCTGGCGCGCGTGGTCGGGCTCAGCCGGGCCAAGGAGCTCATCTTCACCGCGGAGATCATCGACGCCGCTCGGGCCCTGGCCATCGGGCTGGTCAACCGCGTGGTCCCGGCCGCGGAGCTGGGTCCGGTGACGCGAGCGCTGGCCGAGCAGATCGCGGCAGGTCCGCCGGTGGCGCTGCGGATGGCCAAACACCTGGTGAACCATGCCACCGCCTCGGACCTGGCCAGCGCGCTGGACGCCGAGGCGGGCGCCCAGGCCATCGCCATCACGACCGAGGATCACCAGGAGGGCTTGCGGGCGTTTTTCGAGAAGCGGTCGCCCCGCTTCACGGGAAGGTGATCGCGAGCGGGCGAGGAGCGACGATCAGGGCGCCGGCGGCGCCGGTTGGGTGCCTGGCGACTGCGCTGGCGGCGGTGGTGGCGTCGGCGCCGGCATCGGCGTCGGCGGGCGGGGCGCCCGGCGAATGGACTGCTCCAGCTCCGGAGTCATCCGGCGCATCTCGTTGGTGATTCGGGCGGCGTCCATCGCCGTCCCGATCACGCGGGGCGTGATGAGGATGATCAGCTCGGTCTTGTTGATGGTGCGCACCTTGGCTCCGAACAGGTAGCCCAGGACGGGGATGTCTTTGAGGAACGGGATGCCGCGGTTCTCGGTGGCACGGCGGTCCCGGATGAGCCCGCCCAGCACCAGCGTCTGATTGTTCATCAGCACCACCGCGGTCTCCGCCTCCCGCTTGATGATGCGGCGGGAGCCGGTTGGCGGCTCGGCTTCTCCGATGTCGTTGACCTCCTGCTTGACGTCGAGGGCCACGGTGCCGCGCTCACCGATGCGCGGCGTCACCGTCAGGATCACGCCGGCGTCTCGGTACTCGACGGACTGGGTCCCTACCACCGCCGTGGTGGGCGTGGTCTCGGAGACGGCACCGCCCCCGAGGGGCACCTGCTGACTGGTGACGATCGGGATGGAGTCGGAGACGTTGATCACGGCTTTCTTGTTCTCCGACGTCATCACGTGCGGGCTGGACAGCACGTTGACCCGATTCTCCGAGGCCAGCGTGTTCAGCATGGCGAAGAACTTGTCGCTGTCGAAGGCGAAGGCGGTCAGGCCGGCCCCCGGCAGCGTGAGCGTCTGAGCCGGCGTAGGGATGTCGCGGATGGGCGACGCGATGGTGGCTGGCGTGGCCGTGGAAATGGACTGCTGGGCCAGCCGGCCCGAGCCGATCCTAAGCGCCCAGTCGACGCCGAGGCGGAGGTCGTCCGTCAGCGAGATCTCGGTCACCAGCACCTCGATGAGCACCTGGCGCGGCTGGCGATCGAGCTGCTTGATCGTCGCCTCGATCTCCGGCCAGTTGCGCGGGAACGTGGTGACGATGACGGAGTTGGTCGTCTCGTCGGCGATGAAGCGCACCTGGCCCTCGATGAGCCCCAGCTCGCCGACGGCCGTCGGCGCGCCGCTGATGGGTGCCCCCGGCGCCGCGGCCGGCGGGGGTGGTGGCGGCGGGGGCGGCTCGCCCGGACGCCGCGGGGCGGTGGGCGGTGTGGCGCCGGGCGGCGTGGTCGGCACCGTCTCCCGGCCGCCGTAGATGGCGTTCAGCGTCGCCGCCAGGTCCTTGGCCTTCGCGCTCTCGGCGTAGTGGATGAACACGCGGCGGCCGCCGTAGATGTCGGTGTCGAGCTGGTTGATCAACCTCCTGATCATCTCCAGCTCGGGCTTGCGCGCGTGGACGATCAGGGAGTTGGAGCGGCGCTCGGCGATGATCAGCGGGGCCCGCTCCACACCCACCGCTTCGCCGGGTGCGGCGGCCGGCGGGCGGGGAACTCCCGGGGCCGGCGGCGCGGGGGGCGCGGCCGGCGGCGCCGGTGCGCTCGGCGCCCGCCGGATGCGCCCGCTGGCGAAGAGCTGGTTGAGTACCGTGGCCAGGTCCGCGGCGTCGGCAAAGCGGATGGGGATGATCTGCAGCTCGTCGAGCGCCACCTCCACGTCGACGAGCCGCACGATGTCGAGCAGCCGGCGAACGTTCGAGGCGCTGTCGGTGATGACCAGAACGTTCGTCTCGCGGTGGGTGATCAGCGTGCCGCGGCTGGAGATGAGCGGGCGCAGCAGCGCGCCGAGATCCGTCGCCGAGGAATACCGGACGGGAACGATCTGGGTGATGATCTCGTCGCCGACGCGGGTCTGGTCGGGCACGCTTCCCACGATGGTGGGCACCGCCCGCTCGCGCGCGCCCTCGATGCGGACGATCTTGTAGAGATTGCCGGATCTCACTGCGGTGAAGCCGTGGACCTCGAGGATGGCCAGGAGGACCCCGAACACATCCTCTTGGGGAATCCGTCCCGAGGTCTGCACCGTCACCTTGCCGCGCACGTCGGGCGCCAGCACGTAGTTGAACCCCGCGATCTCACTGGCGGCGTGCACGACCGTTTCGATGTCGGCGTTGTCGAAGTTCAGGACCACGAAGCGCCCGCGCTGGCCCGCCGGTACAGGTGGGGCCGTCGGGGGCGCTGGCGGCATGACGGGGATGGACGGTTCGATCCGCGGCGGCATCTCTTGAGCCGTCTCCGGGCGCGCGCCGATCGAGGGCGGCGCGGGGGTCTCGGGCGCGGGCGGCGGCGGTACGACCTCGGTCGGAGGCAGCGGCGCGGGCTGCACTATCTGAGGAACGGGGCGAGGTCTCGGGCCGGCGCAGGCAGTGAGCCAAGCGACCAGGACGAAGAAGATGACTGCCGGGCGGCCCACTCTACCGGCTCCGCCCATCACTGCTGGTTTTGGTCTTCAGCGGGCTGCCCGCCAGGCTGCCCTTGGGGCAGCTGCGGCAGCCGCCGGATCAGGTTGGGTGGGATGCGGCGCACGGGCTGCCGCGGGTCGATGGCTTGGCCCGGCCCCGGAAAGACCGGTGGCTGGATCGGTTGCGGCGTGCCGGGTATGACGGGAGCCAAGCCCGGAACCACCCCGGGGGCCACGGGCAGCGCCACCTGGGGCTTGTTCGGATCGCGCAGGCGAACGTCGAGCATGCCCTCAGGGCGCGCCAGCACGACATGATCGCGGGCGATGCTCGTCAGCGTGGCGCCGGCGACGGTATCCCCGACGCGGTAGGCCGACACCCGCTTGGTCACCGGATCCTCGAGATAGGCGATGGGCGCGCCATTCTTGAGCACGATACCGTACAGGAACGGCTTCGGCAGATTGGCGAGCTGCACCCCCGGGACCGTCGCGGTCGGCGCCTCGCTCCGCGAGGGGCTGAATAGATTACGGTTGGCGATCACCGTCCAGTTGCCGGGCGCCGGCTCCGCCGCTGTCGGTGCCGCGAGGGCTGGAACGCCGGCCGGAGCTCCCGGCCGCGGCCGCGCTACCGGGACGGAGCGTGCCGGCCGGGCCAGTTCCCAGCCGATGTACCCGAGGGCCACGAGCACCAGGGCGCCGAGCAGCACGTTGACCGCGAGAAAGCGCTTGGGCATTCAGGATCGAGCTTTCCCCGGGAGTATGAACCCGGAGAGGGTCAGCGTCGCCAGAAGATCTTTGGGCTGGCTGATGTTGACGACCCGAACTCTCAGATCCTGGACGGCCAGCAGCTTGGGGGCCCGATCGAGTCGCGAAAGTAGATCCACCAGCTGCCGGATCTCGCCGGCCACGGTGATCTCCAGCGGGATCTCCAGCATCTCCCCACGTTCCACAGGGGTGAGGATCCGCTCGCTGCGCACTTCGGTGGCGGCCTGGGCGGCCATCTCCTTGACGAGCTTCTGGAGCTCAGAGGCCGCGACCGCCGGCGTCACGGCGGGCAGGAACCGTGTGCTGAGGGCGTCCAGGCGCGCCTCCGTCGCCCCCAGCTCGGCGGCCACGGCCGTCTTGCGCGCCACCAGCCCCTGTCGCCGTGCCAGGATCTGCTCGCGGACTGGCACCAGCTCCTCGGCGCTGCGGTTGCGCTCGCGGATGGGCTGGACCAGGCCGACCCAGATACCGACCAGGACGGCGACGGCCACGCCGAGGGCGATGATGAGCCGCTCACGGCGCGAGAGGTTGGCGATCATTGCACCGAGGCCCGTGTGCCCGGCTTACGTCGTGGGTGGCCTGTTTGAGGCGCGCATAGCTGCGTTCCACTAAACCGATTCATCATCTCGAATTCTAGAAGTCCCGGCTTGGGGCGGGGGTGGCCTGGCCGAGGTGCGCCGTGCTTCATTGTAGCGGGGCCCGCGAGGCCGGCTTGGGCCGTGGGTGGGCTGGTCGAGGTGCGCCGTGTTTCATCGCGTTTCGGCTCCGGGGCCGGGGCCGAGGGTGCGCCGAGGCCGCATTGCTGGTGGCTCGGAGCCCGGCGTCTGCGGAGCCTCGGCAGGCGGAGTGACCGACGGCAGAACCGGCGTCAGAGCCGGGGGACGGCCCGTCGCCGCAGGCCGGACGCTCGCCGGAGCGACGACGTTGGGGACGCCGCCTTCCCATGCGGCACGGATGCGAAACTGCTCGCGGTCCCGGCCGCGCGTCACCGGGGAGGAGAACTCGGCGCGCTCGAACCGCGGGGAGTCCTCGAGGAGCGGGATGAGCGCGGCCGCCGCTTGCGCCTGGCCGGTGAGCTCGACGCCCTTGGTGTCCAGAGCCACCATCGTGAGCCACGCGTCGTTGGGCAAGAGCTCGGTCAGCTCGCGGAGCACGGGCAGGGGGCGAACGCTGGACGACTCGATCGACTGGATCGTGGCCAGCAGGCGCCGGCGGCGCTCGAGATCCTGCATCACCTTCTCGACCGCGCGCACCTCGGGGTCGAGCCGGGTGATCTGGCCATCGATGTGGGCCAGCTCACGGCGGGCCCGGTAGCCCGGCGTGAGCAGGGCGGTGATGCCGACCACCATCGCCGCCGCCAGCGCGCCGAGGCTGATGAGCTGCTCCCGGGTCAAGTGGCGCGGGCGGAGCGCCGGCGGGAGCAATTCCAGCGGGCGGACGCGGCCCCCCGCAGCGACGGCCACCGCCAGCATCAGCTCACCCCGGCCTTCTTCGGGCAGCGCGGTCAGCATGGCGTGCGCCCCGGGGGTGAACGGCGGCTCGGTGATCGGCGCTCCGAGCCCGTCGAGCCCGGCCGCCGTGGCCGGCGCTTCGTCGCCGGAGACCCAGACGGCCTCGCAGTCGCGCCAGCGCGTCAGAACGAAGCTGCGGCGGATCTCCTCAGCGATCGAGGTCTCGTCGGCCCCGACGGTCCGACTCAGCACGAGCTGGGGGCCGGAGAGAAACAGCAGGTCGACGCTATCTCCGGCGCGGTGGACCCACACAACATGGCCCCGGCGTTGCCGGTGGACCAGCGCGATCAGGTTGTGAGCGGCCACGGTGATCGACACGGGCCTGAGCTTCGCGTCCTCGGCCAGGCGGAGCGCCTGCTCGATCGCCCGCCGGTCGGCGGCGACGATCAGGACCGGCCGCGACGGGGTCTCGCTGGCCGGCGCCGCGTTCTCGGCGGGCAGGGCAAGACAGTCGAACGGCGTGTCCTCGCCCCCGTGGGGCAGGTGGCGCTCCAGCTCGAACCGAACCATCTCGCGCAGCTCACCGTCCACAGACGGCAGCTCGATCGGCTTCACCGTCACGCCAGTCCGGGGCAAGCCGATGGCGATGGAGCGCGGCGCCAGCTTGCGCTGACTCAGCTCGGCCCGGAGGGCCGCGGCCGGCTGCTCGGCGTCCACCACGAACGCCTCGACCTGATGCCGTTGGATCACGGCGGCGACCACACGGTCACCACGCAGGAACACGCCGAGCCGGGTGGGCCCGAGTTTCACACGGCCAAGATACGCCGTCAGGTGGTGCCGGACAAGTATTCGGAACATTTGGCGATGGCCCGGAAAGACCCTAGCGAGAGCCCGACCACTCTAGCACAGCCACCGAGGGGGCTCCCCCCTCGGTGCGGGCCTGGATCACGGCGCTGAGCCGGGCTCCGACCCGGCCGTCGATGAAGCCCTCGGCCTCGATCCGGAACGTCCGGGTGGTGGCGCTGAGCCCCCGGCCTCCAAAGCGGCCCACGCTCTGGTACGGGCCAAGGCGGCGGTTCTGGACGATCTCCGAGATCTCGGCGTCGGCGAAGCCGTGCGCCCGGAGGACACGGTCGGAGACCGTATTGATGTTGACCTGCCCGGGGGTCTTGACGGTCACCAGGTCGGCCAGGCCGGGCGTGCCCTCCGCCCCGTAGTAGAGCCGCGGGGTCACCCCGCGAATCTGGAGCAGCTCCGTCACCGATTCCAGGTTGGCGTTGCGAGCCCGGTAGGGAACCGGGAGCTTCAGGTAGTAGTCGTCGCTCTCCGCCCCGTTGAGGCGGTGCTCCTCGTTGGCATCGCGCCAGTCCATGAGCGAGTCCACGAGGACATCGCGCGCGTTCTTGTCCAGGCCCAAATCTTGTAATAGGCGATGCATCCGCTCGGGGGACGACACGTTGAGGTTGAGACGGGCCTCCTCGTCGCTGATCCGGTAGGAGAAGAGCCCGGGCCCGAGCGGCACCTGCGTGCGCGGCAACCGCGGCACCGCCAGCCGCTCGCGGGTATAAAAGGTCAGATCGCCGTCCTCCGCCACCACCACGTAGGTGACGTCGGCGGCGATCTCGCGGACGGCCTGCTCGATGGCCGCCTCGGCCAGGTGGGTGGCGGCGATCGCTTCCTTGTAGGCTCGAACCGCGCTGGCCTCCAGCCGCATGGAGAAGGCGAACTCGGCGCCGACGACGCCCATCAGAGCGAGCACCAGCAGAACCGCGATGAGGGCGAAGCCGCGCTCGGTCACGGCGTCACCACGCGCAGCGCGACCGTGAGCGGCAGGATCGCCTCCAGCCGGCCGCCGCGCGTAGCCGCCACGGTGATCCGGACGGCGCGCGGAAGGCTGTTCTCGGCCTCGCCGTCCCAGGTCTCCTGCCAGGCCCCGGCGGTGTCGAGGTAGCGCAGCTCGACCCTCTGGATGCCCGGGTCGCGGAAAACCACCGCCGCCTCGCTGAAGGGATCGCGGTTCGGCAGCACGCGCTGGCGAATGACCAGGGCCGGTCCCTCCTCCCGCTCGATCCCGATGACGACCGCGGTGAACGCCACCGGAGTCGCCGCGGGAAACGGCGCCGCCTGGGTCACCAGCTCCAGCCGGTCGGCGGTCCCTTTAAAGAGGATCACGGGGTCGGGAGCGGCCGCCGGGGAGGCGCGATAAGGATAGGCGGCGCCGACGGTACGTCCGAGCGTGTGAGCGACGCCGCGCAGGTACTGGTGCGCCTCGGCGCGGTCTTCGCCCTGGGTCCAGGCGGCCAGAGCGACCCGCAGCCCGCCGAAGGCGATCGCCAGCAGCGCGCCCACGATGGCCAGCGCGAGAAGGAGTTCCAGGAGGGTGAATCCGTGCTGCTCGCGCCGCATCAGGGCGTCCGGCCCAGAACACCCCGCGGCGGTGGGGCGCCCGGGCGGGTGGTGGTGGGGGTGGCCGGGACCGTCCGCAGAGAGGCCACCTCCACCTGGCGCCGCTCGTCCCAGGTCACCCGCACCGCGATCTGGTAGACGCGCCAGCGCGGCGGTGCGCCCGCCGGGCGGAGGTCGGGCGTTTCCAACAGGGTCGTGGTGCGCTCCCACTGAAAGACCCCTTCATCGCCCTGCTCGCGGCGCTCCTCGGGCTCCACCACTTCGCGCAGCTTCGAGTCGGCGAGCAGCATGGCCTGCTGGTGGTCCCCGCTCAGCTTGAGCAACCGGAGTCCTTGAGCGAATCCTTGGATGATCGTGACCACGGCGACGCTCAGGATGGCGAGCGCGACCAAAACCTCCAAGAGCGTGAAGCCCGCCTGGCGCGTCTGGGCGCAGGGCGTCGATTGGAGCGGGGTCCGCGAGGCCGGCTTGCCCCGTGGGTGGCCTGTTCCAGGTGCGCCGGGCATCGATTGGAGCGGGTGCCGCGAGGCCGGCTTGCCCCGTGGGTGGCCTGTTCCAGGTGCGCCGGGCGTCATAACCGGGCGACCTTGACGCGGCCGGTGAGAGGGTCGACCGTCACCCGATAGCGCGCGGCGCCCGAGGTCACGCGGAACGCGCCGCCATTCGAGGTTCCGTGCGGCTCGAAGCGTACCGTCAAGGCCGGCGGCGGCTCGGCCTCGACGCTCAAATGCTCGGGCAGCGTCCGGGTCTCCCGAACCTCGTCACCCATCAGGATGCTCACACGGTGCGCCGGGGGATCGACGACCATCGCGTGGCTCCGCCGCGTGGTGATGGCCTGCTCGCGGGCGTGGCGGAGAAGGGCGGAGAAGCGTGCCACCTCGGCGCGGGCGCGGATCGTCTCGCTCATGCGTCCGATGCCCGGCGCCACGATGGTGAGGGCCACGGCCAGGACCATCAGGGTGACCACGAGCTCGAGGAGCGTGAAGCCGCGCGCGCCTACTTCTGGCCGCCGCCCCATGAGGTCACGTCGACGTTCTCGCCCTCGCCGCCGGGTGCCCCGTCCGCGCCCTCGGACCAGAGGTCATACTCGCCGTGCTGGCCCGGGCAGCACCGGTACTTGTAGGGCACGCCCCAGGAATCGTTGGGGGGCGGCTTCTTGAGATAGGGACCGCTCCAGTTGGGAACGTTCGGATTGTGCCAGAGGGCGGCGAGCCCCTGCGCGGTCTCCGGATAACGCCCCACGTCGAGGCGGTACTGATCGAGCGCGGCCCCGAACAGCTCGATCTGGGCGCGGGCCGTCGCCGTCTTCGACTGGCTCACGCGACCCCAGAGCTGGGGTCCGACCAGGCCCACCAGCAGCCCCAGCACGATGATCACCACCAACAACTCGATGAGCGTAAACCCATGCTGGTCGCCGAGCAGGCGGTACCGGCCGGCGGCGTTCGGGGGCAGGGGACCTGGCCAGACCCGTATCTTCTGGGCATCGTGTCGGTTCCGGGGAAATCGCATGGCCCGCTGACAGGCGGGACCCGCAGTCGGGCAGCAATGAAGCCCTGCGCACCTTGAACAGGCCACCCACGGTTCAAGCCGGGCTCGCGGACCCCGCTCCAATCGACGCCCTGCGCACCTCGAACAGGCCACCCACGGTTCAAGCCGGGCTCGCGGACCCCGCTCCAATCGACGCCCTGCGCACCTCGAACAGGCCACCCACGGTTCAAGCCGGGCTCGCGGACCCCGCTCTAGTGGTCGAGCCGGGCCCCCTGCCCCCGAATGACGCCGGTCGGTACTGCTCACAACGGAATCTCGTTGATCGAAAAGATGGCCAGCAGCATGGCGACCACGATGAAGGCGACCAGCACGCCCATCAGCAGGATCACACCCACCTCGACCAGGCCGACCATGCGCTTGAGCTCGACTCGCACGTCGTTCTCGAACGTCTCCGCCGTCTTGAGCAGCATCTCCTCCAGGCGGCCGGTCTCCTCGCCGACTCGCACCATGTGCACGGCGAGCGCTGGGAACGGCGTGTGCTCCTCTATGCTGGCCGCGACGGTACGGCCTCGTTTGACGCTCTCGCCCAGGCGGGCCACCGCCCGCGCCACTACCTCGCTCGACATCATCTCACCGACCACCGCCAGCGCGCCCATCACGGGGACGCCGCTCTTGAGCATCGTGCCCAGGGTGCGGGTGAAGCGCGCCGTCTCCACCTTGAGCCGGAGGTCGCCCAGGCGGGGCAGGCGGAGCAGCATGCGGTCCCAGGCCAGTCGCCCCTCCGGAGTGCCGGTCCACACGCGCCAGGCCAGGATGAGGCCGAAGGCCACCACGGCGCCCAGCCACCAGTACTCGCGCACGGCGGCGCTGATGTCGAGCACGATCTGGGTCGGCAGGGGAACGGTCTGCTTGAGATCGGCGAAGATCGTGGCGAAGCGGGGCAGCACGAACGTGAGCAGGAAGACGATAGCGCCCGCGCCCACCACGGTGACGACCATCGGATAGATCAGCGCCGAGACGAGGGCTTCGGTGAAGGCCGCCCGTGACTCGAGGAACTCGGCCAGCCGTCGCAGCGCGACCTCCAGGACGCCGCCCTTCTCGCCGGCTCTCACCATGTTGATGTAGAGGCGGGAGAAGGGGCGGGGGTGGTGCTTGGCCAGTGCGTCGCTCAGCGAGCCACCTCCCCGCACCGTGCGCAGCAGGTCGGACACGATGATGCGCAGCCGGGGATGCGAGGACAGCTCCTCGAGGATCGTCAGGGCGCGGTCCAGCGGCACCCCGGCCTCGAACAGCGTGGCGAGCTGCTGGGTGAAGGCCAGGAGCTCGCGTTGCCGGACGCGTCCGGAGAGGGGGCCGCTGAACCAGCCGCGGCGCTCGGCGTGCGGCGCCACCTGGATGGGATAGTAGGCGTCCCGTTGCAGCCGCTCGACGACGGCGCGCGCGTCGGGCGCTTCCATGACGCCGTCCACGGTCTGTCCCCGCCGGTCGGCCGCCCGGTACACGAAGACGGGCATCGGCCTCAGACGTCTTCCTGGGTGACTCTCAAGATCTCTTCGATGGTGGTGACGCCTTGGCAGGCTTTGGCCCAGCCGTCGTGCCGAAGGGTGGCCATGCCTGACTCGATGGCGTGGCGCCGGATTTCGTGGCTCGAGGCGCGCCGGAGAATGAGGCTGCGCACCTCCTCGGTGATGGCGAACAGCTCGTAGATGCCGGTGCGGCCCCGGTAGCCGGTGCCGCGGCAGGCGTCGCACCCGCGCCCGCGGTAGAGCTGGACGGACCGAGGGGTAGCTACGCCGAGGGCCTCGATGTCGGCCGGCGACGGTGTGGCGGGCTCCCGGCATCCCGCACAAGTGCGACGGACCAGCCGCTGCGCCAGCACCGCCTCCAGCACGGAGGCCACGAGATACGGCTCCGCCCCCATGTCTTGCAAGCGAGGGATGGCACCCGGCGCGTCGTTGGTGTGCAGGGTGGAGAACACGAGGTGGCCGGTCAGGGACGCCTGGATGGCGATCTCCATCGTTTCGAGATCACGGATCTCGCCAACCAGGATCACGTTCGGATCCTGGCGCACGATGTGGCGCAGGCCGGTGGCGAATGTCAGCCCGATCTTCGGCTTGACCGGGATCTGGTTGACGCCTTTGAGCTGGTACTCCACCGGATCCTCGATGGTAATGATCTTCCGGTCGGGCGTGTTGATCTTGTCGAGGGCGCCGTAGAGCGTCGTAGTCTTGCCCGAGCCGGTCGGTCCGGTGACCAGCAGGATGCCGTGCGGCCGCTGGATGAGGGTCTCGAAGCGCTGGAGCGTCTGGGGCCCGAAGCCGAGCTGCTCGAGGGGCAGGAACACGCTGGAGCGGTCGAGGAGCCGCATCACGATGGACTCGCCGTGGACGGTGGGAATCGTCGACACCCGGATATCCACGCGGCGGTCGTGGAGTGAGACCCGGATGCGGCCGTCCTGGGGCAGGCGGCGCTCGGCGATGTTCATCTCGGCCATGAGCTTGATGCGCGAGGTCACGGCGTCGCGCAAGCGCCGGGGCGGCGACTCCTGCTCGAACAGGATGCCGTCGACCCGGTACCGCACACGCAGGGTGTCTTCGAAGGGCTCGATGTGGATATCGGAGGCCTCGGCAGCGATGGCGTTCTCGATCAGGAGGTTGACGAGGCGGACGACGGGCGCCTCGAAGGCCATGTCGCGCAGGAGACTGACGTCCTCTTCGCCCTCCGGGCCTCGCTCGTCGTCGATGCCCTCCACGATCCGCTGCAGCGGCGTGGCCGACCCATCATAGGTGCGATCGATCAGCTCCACGATGCCCTCGGGCGGGCTCACCACCAGTCGCACACTGAGGCCGGTGGCCTGCTGCAGGTCGTCGACGATCAGGGGGTTCAGGGGCTCGGCGGTGGCCACGGTCAGCACGTTGCCCTCGACGCTCACCGGGCACACCACGTACTGGCGGAGATATTTGGCCGAGAGGTTCTTGACGGTCGGTGCCGGCGCGGGCAGCTCGTCCCGCGAGAGAAACGGTAAATTGCGCTGGCGGGCGACGGCGCGCAGCACGTCCTCGGCCGTGGCCGCGCCCAGCGCCACCAGGGCCTCGCCCAGCCGCTCTCCGGTGGTCTGGGCGCGGGCCAGCGCCCGCGCGATCATCTCGGGAGTGGTGACGCCGTCGGCGATGAGGATGTCACCGAGGAGCCGGGTCGCCGTCGCGGTGGCCATGCTATGCTCCTGCGTCATGTTAGCACAGTGGGCTCTGGTGGCCGTCGCGGCGGCCGCCGACCTGGTGGGCGCGGCCTTCGTCACCAGCGCCCACCGCCGCGGTCTGGCGCCGCTGCGCTATTTCGTCGCCCTCGGGGCCGGATTCATGCTGGCGGCGGCGTTCGTCCGGATGCTGCCGGAGAGCGCCCATGTGCCCCACGCGTTCCTGTTCGTGCTGATCGGCTACTTCGGCATCCATCTCTTCGAGCACGCGGTGGCTCCGCACTTCCACTTCGGTGAAGAGGTCCACGCCGAGGCGTTCCTCGCCCCGTCGGCCGGCTATCTCGCCCTGCTCGGCCTCGGCGTGCACACGCTCTTCGACGGTGTGGCTATCGCCGCCGGCTTCCTGATCAGTCCGGAGCTGGGCATGCTGCTGTTCCTGGCCGTCGTGTTGCACAAGCTGCCCGAGGGGTTCACGGTCGCTTCGATCATGCTGGCCAGCGGCCGCTCGCGCGCCGCCGCGCTCGGCGCCGGCCTCGCCCTGGGCGTAACCACGCTGCTCGGTGCGCTCCTCACCAACGCGCTGGCCCACGGGCACGTGGGCTACGCACTGGCCCTCTCGGCCGGCGTCACCATCTACGTGGCCGCCTCCGACCTGATCCCCGAGGTCAACCGCGAGGGCGGGCCGGCGCTGGCCTGGACCGTGTTCGGCGGGCTCCTGCTCTTTGCCCTGGCCGACTGGGCGCTCGGCGCGCATTGAGGGGCGCCGGCGCCCCGGTGGTATCCTGGCCGCGATGAATCCCCGGGCGCCTCGAACAGGCCACCCACGGTTCACGCCGGCCTCGCCGCGCTCGCTACAATGAATCCCCGGGCGCCTCGAACAGGCCGACTCACGCAGGCTCGCCTCGCGCGTCGGACGCGCTGCGGCTTCGCACTTCCACGGCTCACGCCGGCCTCGCCGCGCTCGCTACAATGAGAAGGGCGGCGCTCGTGCTCCATGGCCCCAATCTCAACCTGCTCGGTCGTCGCGAGCCGACCATCTATGGATCCCTGTCGTTGCCCGCGCTGGATCGGCTCATCCAGGCGCACGCCCGGCGGCGGGGCGTGCGCGTGCAGTGCCGGCAATCCAACCTGGAGGGTCAACTCATCGACTGGCTGCAGGGCGCCGAGCGGGAGGGCTTCGCCGGGATCGTACTCAACCCCGGCGCCTTCACCCATTACTCGATCGCGCTGCGCGACGCGGTTGCGGCCATCCGGCTGCCGGTGATCGAGGTCCACCTCTCCAACATCCATGGCCGGGAGGAGTTCCGACGCCACTCCGTGATCGCGGCCGCGGCTCGCGGCCAGATCTCCGGTCTCGGGGCTCAGAGCTATCTCCTCGGCCTGGACGCTCTCCTCATGTTGGAGGACCGCGCCGGCTCAGACGGGAGTGCGGTGCCCCGCGCGCCTCGGACACGCCACCCACGACGCAAGCCGGTCAGAAAAATCTCGAGATGATGAAGAATCGGTCTAGGGGAACGCAGCACGGCGCACCTGGACCAGCCCACCACGGCTCGAGATGAAGAATCGGTCTAGAGGAACGCAGCTATGCGCGCCTCGAACAGGCCACCCACGACGCAAGCCGGGCACACGGGCCCCGCTACAATGAATCGGCCCTGCGCCGCGGGCGTCTAACCAGCGACGGTGCGGGGTGAGCGACGGACACCCCGTGCACATCGACGACCGCGAGCTGATCGAGCGGTGCCGCCAGGGAGACCTGGCGGCCTTCGAGCCGCTCGTGGAGAAGTACCGTGAGCGGGTTTGGCGTCTGGCCTACAGCTACCTGCGCGACCGCGAGGATGCCTGGGACGTGGCCCAGGAGGCGTTCGTGCGCGCCTGGCAGGCGCTGGGCTCGTTCCGGGGCCAATCCGCGTTCTACACCTGGCTGTTTCGGATCGCGATGAACGTGGCCACCGACCGCATGCGGCAGCGGGCGGCGCAAGGGCGGGCGTTCGGGACCGAGCGGGTCTCGGAGGAGGACCGGGAGCAGGTGATGGTGTATCAGAGCGTGGGGCCCGACGAGATCGCGGCGCGAGCCGAGCAGCGGGCGCGTATCCAGCAGGCCCTCGACACTTTGCCGGAGCATCACCGCACGATTATCATGTTGAGCGATCTGGAAGGGCTGTCGTACCGGGAGATCGCCGAGGTGCTCGACATCCCTATGGGGACCGTGATGTCGCGTCTGCACAACGCCCGCAAGCGCCTGCGCGGGGCGCTGGGGCCGTTGCTCGCGCTGGTGCTGGTGATGCTGGCCACGCTGCCGGCGCCAGCGGCCGCCCAGCAGGTGGTGCGGTTCGGCGCCCGCGTGCTCCTGGCCAGCGACACGCCGCCGGCGTCGGGGACGGGGTTGGCGCCCAAGGAGCGGGACGAGCGGCTCGAGCAGTTCCTGCCCCGCCTGCGGCAGCTCTTCCGGTATCGCGAGTACACGTCGCTGGAGCGGTTCCGGGCCGAGGTGCCCGTGGGCACCACCCAGTCCTGGCCGGTGCCCGGCAATCGCCAGCTCCAGGTGACGCCGGAGTCGGTGGCCGGTGGGGCCGTGCGGCTCCGCGTGCGTCTGGCCCGGGGCGGCCGCGACGAGGTGAGTACCAGCATCCAGGCCGCCCCCGGTAATCCCGCCGTCGTCGGCGGTCCGCGTTACGCGGACGGCGTCCTCATCATCATCGTGTGGGCCAACCCCGATCCCCGCTGACGTCGTGAGCCAGACGTGAGCGCCGGCGAGGAGCGCTACTTCCAGGAGCGGGCCCGGATCGAGCAGGGCCATATGAAGTACCGCGACAAGCTCCGGGCCGAGGGCAAGCTCTTCGTGCGTGACCGCCTGAAGCTCCTCCTCGACCCCGGCAGCGAGTTCGAGGAGGACTGGCTCTTCGCCCGGTCCCAGGAAGCGGAGACGCCGGCCGATGGCGTCGTCACCGGGGTGGGCCGGGTGGCCGGCCGCCCCGTGTGCGTCATGGCCAACGACTACACGGTGAAGGCCGGCTCCTGGGGCGAGAAGACTATCCAGAAGATCGTCCGCATCCAGGAGAAGGCAGCCCGGCTCCAACTGCCGCTACTCTACCTGGTCGACGCCGCCGGCGGCCGGATCTCCGAGCAGATCCGCATCTTCCCCGGCCGCTACCACGCCGGGCGGATCTTCTACAACGAGGTCCAGCTCTCCGGCGTGGTGCCCCAGGTGTGCATCCTCTTCGGCCCATCGCCGGCCGGTTCCGCCTACTTGCCGGCGCTCACCGACGTCGTGATCATGGTGGACGGCAAGGCTTCTCTCTACGTGGGCAGCCCGCGCATGGTGGAGATGGCCATCGGCGAAAAGACCACGCCGGAGGAGCTGGGCGGCGCCCGCATGCACTGCAGCGTCTCCGGCTGCGGCGACATCCTGGCCGAGTCCGACGAGCACGCCATCGAACTGGCCAAGCAATACCTGGCCTACATGCCGTCCTCGTATCGGGAACGGCCGGCCGCCCGCGAGGCTGTCGAGCCCCGACCCGGCCGCGCCATCGACGATATCGTTCCCTACGACCAGCGCAAGTACTTCGACATGTACGAGGTGATCGACCGCCTGGTCGACGCCGGCTCCTGGTTCGAGCTCAAGCGCCTGTTCGCTCCCGAGGTCATCACCGGGTTCGCGCGTATCGGCGGGCGAGTGGTCGGCGTGGTCGCCAACCAGCCGAAGGTCCGGGGCGGCGTGCTCTTCGTGGATTCCTCCGACAAGGCGGCGCGCTTCATCTGGCTCGGCAACGCCTACGGCATCCCGCTCGTGTACCTGGCCGACATCGCCGGGTTCATGGTGGGCACCAAGGTGGAGCGCGAGGGCATCATCCGCCACGGCGCCAAGATGATCTTCGCCACCGCCCAGGCCACCGTGCCCAAGATCTCGGTGGTCGTACGCAAGTGCTATGGCGCCGGGCTCTACGCGATGTGCGGGCCGGCTTACGAGCCGGATGCTGCGCTGGCCCTGCCGCAGGCCCAGATCGCCATCATGGGGCCGGAGCCGGCGGTGAACGCCGTCTACTACAACCGGATCATGGAGCTGCCGGAGAGCGAGCGGGCGGCCTTCGTCAAGCAGAAGCGCGAGGAGTACGCGCAGGATGTCGATATCTACAAGCTCGCCTCCGAGATGCTGGTGGACGACGTTGTTCCCGGCTCCCAACTCCGGGCCGAGTTGATCAAGCGTCTGGCCTACGCCGAGACGAAGGCCGCCGAGTTCCCGCCCCGCCGCAACGGCGTCTATCCCGTCTAGCGTTGTCCGAGCGGGCCCACCGTTCGTCCCGGCCGTCGCGACTCGCCTTTCATCCGCTCACCTCCGCCCGCTGGCCGGATCTGGTGCGGCTGTTCGGCCCCCGCGGCGCCTCCGCCGGATGCTGGTGCATGTGGCCGCGGCAGACGGCGCGAGAGTTCAAGCGGCGCCGGGGCCGCGGCAATCGCCGGGCCTTTCGGGCCGTCGTGGCGGCCGGGCCGCCCCCGGGTGTGCTGGCCTATGCCGACGGCGAGCCGGTGGGCTGGTGCGCGGTGGCGCCGCGCTCCGCGTTCGCGCGGCTGGCCACCTCGCGGGTGATGGCGCCGGTGGACGACGCCGCCGTCTGGTCGGTGGTCTGCTTCTACGTGGCTCGCGGCTACCGCGGCCGCGGGCTCACCGTACGCCTGCTGCGGGAAGCGGTCGGGTTGGCTCATCGGCTCGGTGCTCGGATCGTCGAGGGCTACCCCGTCGATTCGCGGGGGCAGCGGACCGCAGACGTCTTCGTGTGGACCGGGTTGGTCGGCACGTTCCGTGAGGCGGGCTTCCGCGAGGTGCTGCGGCGATCGCCAGCGCGCCCCATCATGCGCCTGCCACTGCGTACGGCGCCGTCCAACCCCCGGCCTTGATGCGCAGGCGTGTCTGAGTAGTCGCTATTCGAGCGCCGGCTTCGCCGGCGCGATTCGATTCCTGGGGGAGGTTTCGGAGGGGGCCGTCGAGGCCCCCTCCGATGGGAAGCCCCCTCCGATTAGCCGAAGCGGCGCCGGGTCTCGGCCAGCGTCGAGGCGATCGGCGTCGGCAGGCGCGATCCGAAGCCCTGGTAGAACTGGCCCAGGTCGTCCAGGGCGCTCAGCCACTCCCCGGCGTCGCACCGAAGCGCCTCACGCAATTGCCCTGGCGTGACCTCGAGCCCGCTAGTATCCAGCGCCCCGGGAGCCGGCACCCAACCGACCGGGACCTCCTCCGCCCGGGCCGTGCCGCGGATCCGCTCGACCATCCACTTCAGCACCCGGACGTTCTCGCTGTAGCCCGGCCAGAGGAAGCGCCCATCCGCGCCGCGCCGGAACCAGTTCACTCGGAAGATGTGGGGCGGCCGGCGCAGTCGAGGACCCATCGCCAGCCAGTGGGCGAAGTAGTCCGCCATGTTGTAACCGCAGAACGGCAGCATTGCCATAGGGTCGCGACGCACGACGCCGACTTGGCCGGTGATGGCAGCCGTGGTCTCGGTGCTCATGGCGGAGCCGAGGAAGACGCCATGCGTCCAGTCGAAGGCTTCGAACACGAGCGGGATCACACCCGAGCGCCGCGAGCCGAAGACGAGCCCCGAGATGGGCACGCCCTGTGGATCCTCCCAGTTGGGCGCGATGGAGGGGCACTGCTGGGCGAGCACGGTGAACCGCGAGTTGGGATGAGCGGCCGGTCCGCTGCCCGGCTGCCACGGCCGGCCCTGCCAGTCGATGAGCCCGCGCGGTGGCTCCGGGGTCAGCCCCTCCCACCATGGCTCGGCGTCCGGGGTGAGCGCCACGTTGGTGAAGATCGTATTCGCGCGCACCATCGCCGTCCCATTGGGGTTCGTCTTCGGGCTGGTGTTCGGGGCCACCCCGAAAAAGCCGCGCTCGGGGTTGACGGCCCGAAGCTGCCCGGTCTGGTCCACCCACATCCAGGCGATGTCGTCCCCCACTGTCCAGACCCGCCATCCCGGCAGATGCGAGACCACCATGGCAAGGTTGGTCTTGCCCGAGGCGCTCGGCATGGCCGCGGCGAGGTAGGTGACCCGGCCCTCGGGGTCTTCGACGCCGAGGATCAACATGTGCTCGGCCAGCCAGCCCTCCTGCTGGGCCTGCCAGGAGGCGATGCGCAGGGCGTGGCACTTCTTGCCGAGGAGCGCGTTGCCGCCGTAGCCCGAGCCCATGCTCCAGATGAGCTTCTCCTCGGGAAAGTGCAGAATCAGCCGCCGCTCGGGGGACAGATCGCCCAGCGAATGCAGCCCGGCGACGAAGTCGTCGTCGCTGCGCATGTGCTGGATCGCCACCTGCCCCACGCGCGTCATCAGATGCATGCTGACCACGACGTACGGGCTGTCGGTGACCATCACCCCTACGCGGCTCATGGGCGAGCCGGCCGGGCCCATGAGATAGGGGATCACGTACATGGTCCGACCCTGCATGGCTCCCCGGAGCCAGGCCCCGGCCTTGCTCTTGGCGTCGGCCGGAGCCATCCAGTTATTGGTGGGGCCCGCTCCATCACGGTCGCACGTGCAGATGAAGGTCAGCTGCTCCGTGCGGGCGACGTCCTGGGGATGGCTCCGGTGCAGATAGCAGTTGGGATAGGTGCGGGCGTTGAGCGGCAGCAGGGTGGTGTCCTGGAGCATCGCCTCGATGAGCCCGTCGTACTCGGCCTTGGAGCCTTCGCACCAGATGACCCGGGAGGGCTGGGTGAGCGCTGCGGCCTCCTCCACCCACGTTTCGACCACGCTGGTCACGCTCATGCGTATCCCTCGTCGTGCAGAAAGCGGTGAGTTGTCAGTGCGGCCCGCCGGCCGCCCCGATCCGGGCCGAGCCGTTCAAACCTAGCGTGCGTGCTCCCGCGTCGGACGTCAAGCGGAACGTGCTAGCATCCGCGCCGTGAGGGGCCTCCTCCTGGCTGCGCGGCACTTGACCATCGTGCCGCTGGGCAGTGGGGCGGTCCACGACCCGGGCGCGCTCGGCCGCGCGGCGCCCTGGTTCCCGGTCGTCGGGCTCGGCATGGGTGGGGTGCTGGCCCTGACCGAAATGGTCACCGGTGCGCTATTTCCCGCCCTGCTCGCCGCGCTGCTCACCGTGACGGTGTGGAAGCTGCTCACCGGGGGGCTCCACCTCGACGGCCTCGCGGACTGCCTGGACGGTCTGTCGGGAGTCGACGCCGAGCAGCGTCTCCGCATCATGAGTGACAGCCGCATCGGCGTGTTCGGCGCCGTCGGGCTCATCCTGTTTCTTCTCCTCGAGATCGCCGCCGTGGCCGAGCTGGGGCCGGCGTGGCGCTGGCGAGCGCTCCTGGCGGTGCCGGCCATCGGGCGGGCTACCCCGGCCCTGCTTGCCTGGTGCTTCCCCTCCGCGCGGCCCGGCGGGCAGGGTGCCATCTTTGGGCGGTCGGTGCAGAAGTGGGCCCTGCCGGTGGCGCTGGGCACCGCCGGGGTCCTCGCCGGTCTGGCGCTGGGGCCCAGCGGACTGGTTGCTTTGGCCGTGGCCTGCCTGGTGGCCCTGGGGATCGGCCGGTTCTTCACCCTGCGGATCGGCGGAATCACCGGTGACGTACTGGGCGCGGGCGTGGAGGCGGCAGAGTTGGTGGCGCTCCTTGTGATCTCGGTGTGGATCCACACCGGACGGTAGTGTATCTGCTCCGCCACGGCGACGTGGCGCTGGGGGAGCGGCGTTTCATCGGACACCTCGACATGCCTCTCTCCCCGTTGGGCGAGCGACAGTCCGTGGTCCAGGCCTCACGGCTCCGGGCGACGCCGCTGGCTGCTGTGTTCACCAGCGATCTCGCACGCGCCCGGCGCACGGCCGAAATCGTCGCCGCCCCGCACGGGCTCAGACCTGGGGTCATCCGCGCGCTGCGCGAGATGGACATGGGGCGCTGGGATGGGCTGAGCGCCGCGGAGATCGCCGGCCGCGAGCCAACCGCCTTCGCCGAATGGATGGCCCGCATCGGGGAGTTCCCCTTCCCCGAGGGCGAGAGCGTCCGCGATCTCGCCGAACGAGCCTGGCCGGTATTCGAGGCGCTCGTCACCTCGCATGCCGGCCGCTCAGTTGCCGTCGTGGCGCACGGCGGAACCAACCGTGTGGTGCTCTGCCGTGCGCTCGGCCTGCCCCTCGGCCGGCTCCTGACCTTCGGCCAGGACTACGCGGCGCTCAGCGTGCTCGAGCGCGCCCAAGGACGGTGGCGGCTGCGTCGGCTGAACGAGAGCCCCGGTGCTCTAGCCCGGCCCCACTAGGCGCCGTGGTCGGCGCGGGCCCGATGGGCGCGGTAGGCGGCGAGGACGCGGGCGTTCATCTCGCCACAGGCGGCCCGCGCCGCTTCCTGGTGAGCCGGCGTGTCGGCCAGCAGGTGCAGGGCGCGCCGGCCGATGGCGGCGTGGCGATACTCGTCGGGCAGGATCTCCACGGCATAGAGGTCGGCGGTCTCGGCGTCCACGTCGCGGGCCAGGCGCACCAGGGTCTCGAAGCCTGCGCAGGACTGCGTCTCGCCGGCGAACTGGAACATGGCCAACCGCTCGAGGGTGGGACGCGAACGGGCGGCGATCAGCCAGTCGAAGAGGGCTTCCCACTCGGGAAGCGGCCGGTAGGCATCAGGCTCCTCGCCGAGGGCGCGCAGCCGCCGGCGCAGGAGCTGCCAGTGCCGGTGCTCATCGTCGAGCTGGCCCACCAACAGCTCACGGATCTCGGGCTCGGGCGTGTAGGGGATCCAGGCAGCCAGCAGCTCCGCCGAGCGGAGCTCGTTGTACACGCCCTGGCGCATGCGGTAGCGGATCTGGCTGAGCCGCACGGCGGGCGGCGCGCCGGGATCGAGCCGGACGTCGCGATCCGCCCAGAAGCGCGCGTTCTCCTCGGCCAGGGTCCGGACGAAATCGCGGGAATCGCTCATGGCTTGCGGAACACGATCGGCCCGACGAACGCCTCGGCGGTGGCCCGCGTGTCGTTGGTGTCGATGGAGACGGAGATCGCGCCAGGGTCGTCGGGCTCCTCGCCGTAGACCTTCTTGAAGTCGGCGCGCACGTCTCGCTTCTCGGTGAGCCATTTGCCAAGGTCGTTCGGACCCGAGCGCACGACGATGTAGGTCACCATCCCGGTCTTCTCACTCTTGCACACAGTACCGACGGGAGCCGTAGTGTCCCACACGTAGCCGATGATGCGAGAGCGGACGGCCACCGGAAAGCGCGGCCAGGTGACGTAGACTTGCGCCGCCTGATCGTCGGCTTGCTTCTTACACGAGTTGCCGCCCGTGGGCAGTGAGACCGCTTTCCACCGCCACTCCAGGACCGGCGTCTCCTTCAGAGAGACTCCCTTGATCTCTTTGCTGATCGTGGATCCCTCGTTACGGCTCTTGAGGTGGAGCGCACGCTGGCTGTCGCTGTCCACCACGGTGAGATCGTAGGCCGGGATCCCCCAGTTCTGGCCCTGCCAGCCCGGCGGGATGCCCTTCGTGCCGGCGGGGTATTCCGACCAATCCTCGATGACGACGCGGTCGGCCCCCCAGGCGGCTGCCGCGCTCAGGAGCATGGCCAGGGCCAGCGGACGGACGGTGCGGCGGGCAGCGGGGCTCATGGACGCCGTTGGAGCTCGTCGACTTCCGGTTTCCAGGAGGGATCGTCGGCCATTGCACGCCCTATGATACCGTCGCGCCGTGACCGACGCTCGGGCATCGATGCGAATCGACAAGTGGCTGTGGGTCGCCAGGTTCTACAAGACGCGCGGCCTGGCCACGCAGGCGTGCGCAGGGGGCAAGGTGGACGTCAACAACGAGGGCGCGAAGCCGGCCAAGCCGGTGCGCCCCGGCGACCTCATCATGGTGACGCTGCTCCAGGGACGCCGCCGGATCGCCCGGGTGCTGGCCCTCGACGAGCGCCGCGGCTCGGGGACCTTGGCGCGCGGCCTCTGGGAAGACCTCACGCCGCCTGAGCCTCCACGCCTGCGCAAGCCGGCGCCCCCGTATCGGCCACCCGGGGCCGGCCGACCGACCAAGCGCGAGCGCCGCCAGATCGAGCGTCTACGCGGCTGGTGACCGGGCCGCTAGAAGGTCAGCCGGTCTTCCGGGTTGATCGGGAACACCTGCGTCGTGGTCTGCCCCCGGAACTGCTGATACTCCTGCGGCGTGCCGCACAGCACCGGCTCGCCGCCCGGATAGATGGTGCTCTTCGTGGTCGCCGGATCGACGACGGTGACCCCCGACGAGTGCTCGGCCCGGACTTGTGTGATCTTGATCGCCCCGGGTGCGCAGGCCGGATCAGCGTAGGGCTTCGGTGAGCTTGGCGATCAGGTGGTCGATGAACGCGAAATAGTCCTTGGCCTCGGGGACGCCTTCAACGTGAGCGGGTAGCCTCAGCACGGTGACTGGCTTGCCCAGGCGTCGCTCGACCTCGCGGGCTACGGTCTGGGGAATCCGAGGGCTGTAGACGGGTTCATGGACGATCAGGCGCGCGCCTTCGCGGGCCATCGTCGCGCTGAGCTGCTGGATATCGGCCGGCGAGGGCTCGATGCCGGGCTTGGGCTCACAGTAGCCGACGACGACGAGGCCGAAGCGCCGGACGAAATACGACCAGGTCTTGTGGTAGGCGGCGATCCGGGCGCCCCGCAAGCCGCGGGCCGCCGCCTCCCAGCGCGGCAGCGCGGCGTCGATGCGGGAGGCGAAGTCCGCGGCGTTGCGGTGGAAGCGGTCGCCGTCGGTGGGGGACACCCGGGTCAGCCCGCGGACGATGTTGTCGGCGACGATCTTGGCGTTGGCCGGATCCAGCAGGTAGTGGGGGTTGCCCTGCACGTGGATCTCGCCAAGCGTGCGGTCCACGCGGCCGACCGGGACTTCCAGCACCTCGATCCGTTCCGAAGCGTCGATGTAGCCCGGGCCTCCCGGAGCGATCGCGCGGCTCTGGGCAGCCTCGATCACCGTGTCCATCCAGACGTCAGCCGAAAGCCCGATGCGGACGAGAGCGTCGGCGCGACTGGCGCGCACGACCCAGCTCGGGAAGATCTCCTCCACCCACAGCTCGGGCTCCTGGTAGCCGCGAAAGAAGCTCGCGGCCTGCACGCGGTCCCGCCCGATCTCGGCGGCGAGGGAAGCGAGGTCGGTCGAGCTGGTGACGACACGGAGGGTCCGAGCCTCGGCCGGCGCCGCCACCAGGGCCCGGGCCACGGCGGCGGCGCTCGCGATGAAGGTTCGGCGGCGCATGACTAGAACGGTCCCGGACGCTCGTAGCCGACCTTGAACAGCGCCTGCAGGAAGATCTCGTCGGAGTCCGGGGCGAAGTTGCGCCCCGTGTGCTTGTACTGCATCCGGAGGGTCAGGAAGCGGCTCGGACGGTAGCTCACGATGAGGGAGCCCGCCGTCTCGTAGCGCAGGCGAGGCGCGTCATCCTCCTCGGCCAGCGTCGGCAGCTGAGAGTAGTCGAAGCGGCCGCCGATCGACCATTCCCGAGCGAGCTGGGCCTCGGCCAGGGCGTAGAGCCCCCACCGTGGCAGCAGGCTGGGCTCCCCGTTGGCGTCCTGCTGATCGCGCCACGTATGGAAGACCTCGGTGAGGAAGTTGACGCCCCGGTAGAGGCCGAGGAGGGGATGTCGATAATCGACCTCGACGTGGGCGTTGAGGATCCGGGAGCGCAACGTCGGCCGGTCGTCCTCGTCGAGGGCGTAGCCGGACGCGTACCCGGCACCGACCTCGAGCCCGATGGTCTCCCCGAGCTCGACGAAGATCTCGCCCCGGCCGAACCACGTGGGTTTCCGCGCCACCCCGGCCTCGCCACCGTGGAAGGCGGTTTCGTTGTCGCCGTTGAACAGCCCGGCCGTGAGCAGCAGCGTGGCCTGCTCGGTGAGCCCGAAGAGGCGGTTGGCCGCCAGGCCGGTATCGATCCAGCCGTCGCCGTCGCGACCGAAGACGTTGGTGATGACGTTGGGGGGATCGACCTCCGGAAATTCCTCGGGATCGGAGTCGTTGAACTCGCCGAAGGTTGTGCGGAACTTGCCGACCTTGAGCTCGATGCGCCCGGGCAGGGCGCCGAAGGTGAGGATCGCCTCCTCGAGCCCCACCTCGAACTCACCCTCGAAGACCTGCTCGGCAGAGATGATGGCCTCAAACCGCGCGAAGGGATCGATCGTCGAGCGGAGGCCCAGCTCGACCTCGCGCACGTTGAGACGGTTCCGCCTCACGAAGAATTCCTCGCCCTCCTGCTCCTCGCCCAGCTGCCGTTCCAGTCGCCGATAGTTGCCGAACGTGTAGTTGCCGATGATGTTGCCCTCCACGCGGACCTCGGGCAACAGCGCCAGGTAGGGCGGCAGCGGCGTCGGCCGCTCCGGCAGCGACTCCCGGCCTGCCCCGGGCGCGGTCGGCGCCGAGGGGACGGCGGGCGGTGCCTGGGCGGCCGCCGTCGAAGTGAGTGCGGCCAGCACGAGGCTGAGGGCCGCCAGTGGACGGATAAGGCGAACGGTCCGCTGAACGGCCAGGGCGAAACCGGCGAGCAGGACCAGGGTCAGGCTGATCGCGGCCCCGGTCGGGAGATCGAGGACGAAGGCGACCAGAAGGCCCAGCGGCACGCCCAGCGTGCCGAGCGCGATGGCCGTCCCGAAGAGCGCCCGGAGGTGGGCGACCAGCAGGCGGGCGGCCAGGGCCGGCACCACGAGCAGGGCGAACGTCACGAGCACGCCTGCGCTGCGGATGGCAAAGGCGATGGCAACCCCGAGCGTGAGGTAGAGCAGAAGGTGCCAGAGGCGGGCGCGCACGCCCTGAGCGGCGGCGGTCTCATAATCGAAGGCCACGAACACGAACTCCTTGCGGAACACGATGTGGACGAGCGTGACGACGGCGGCGACGAGGGCCAGCGCGGCCAGCTCGCCCGCCGGGACCGACAGGATGTTGCCGAAGAGCACCTGGAGCGCGCGGGCCTCGCCGACCGGGTTCTTGGCCACGAAGACGATGCCCAGCGCCGCCGCCATCACGTAGCCGAGGCCGACCAGAGCGTCCATCGGGATCCCGCGCCGCCAGTGGACGTGAGAGAAGGCGACCGCTCCGCCGAGGCTTGCCGCCAGCGCGGTCGGCAGCAGTGGCCAGCCGACGAGCAGGGCCAGCCCGACCCCCGCTGAGGCGAGTTGGGCGAGGGCGATGCCGAGGAAGACCATGCGCTTGAGCAGCACGTACACACCCACCAGGGAGCCCATGAGACCCACGAGCGTTCCGGCCACCAGCGCGTGCTGGAAGAACGGCTGTCCGACGACATCTAGCATCGAGCACCTCCGGCGATGATCGTGCGCCAGCCTTGCACCCACCGGACCCGCATCGAGCGCCCATAGAGGCGGCTCAGCACCTCGTCCGTGAGCAGCTCCGCGCTGGCGTCGAGCGCGAACAGACCGCGCTCCCGGTCGACGAGGGCGATGCGTCCGGCGTAGTTGGCCACCGCGCCGAGGTTGTGGCTCGCCAGGCAAATCGTCAGCGTGCCGCCCGCGTGAAGGCTCCCGAGGAGGTCCATCAGCGCCCGCTCCGCGGCGGCGTCCATCCCGGCGGTCGGCTCGTCGAGAACCATCAGCGCCGGCTGGGCGGCGAGCGCCCGGGCGATGAGCACCCGCTGCTTCTGGCCGCCGGACAGATCGTGGAAGGCCCGTAATTCCAGGGCCGCGACGTCGGCCCGAGCCAGGGCCTCGCGGGCGATGGTCAGGTCCGCAGGGCCGAGGCGATGCCCGGGGCCGACCGCCCCGATCCGTCCCTGGAGGGCGACATCGAGCGCGGAGAGCGGGAAGACGGGGTCGAGATCCCGTTCCTGAGGCACGTAGCCCACCCGCACGACACGGCGAGAGAGACGGCCCCCTTGCGGCGGCAGAATACCGGCGATCGCGCGGAGGAGCGTCGTCTTGCCGCCGCCGTTGGGGCCGACCAGAGCGACGAAGTCGCCGTCGTGCACCGTGAAGGTGAGGGCCGTGAGCACGCGCTGGCTTCCGTACCCAAGGCTCACGTCGTGGAATTCGACGAGGGACGCAGCCATGGGGGGTGTGTACCCGGACCCAGGCCGGCCGCCAATCCCCGCCCGGCTACGATCAGCGTGGCCGAGTGGCCACGCGCGGATGATCAGTCGAGCAACCCTCGGCGCACGGCCGCCACGGCCGCCTGCGTGCGGTCCGAGACGTCGAGCCGTTCGAGGACGCGCTGGACATACTTCTTGGCGGTGCCCAGGCTCCAGCGCATGCGCTCACCGATCTCCCGGTTGGTCAGGCCGGCGGCCACGAGCCTCAGCACCTCGCGCTCGACCGGGGTGAGCTGCGCCTCCTGACGCTCGCCGGGCGGCCGGGAGGCCTCCGCGACCAGGCTCTGCAGCAGGCGCGGCTCCAGCACCGACTCGCCGTTGCACACCGCGCGCACCGCGGCCAGCAACTCGCGCCGGCCGACGCCTTTCAGCACGTAGCCGGCGGCGCCGGACGTCACGGCCTCCCGGACCCGGGCCGGCTCGTCGTGCATGGTGACGACGAGCACCGGCACTCGGGGCATCGTGTCTTTGATCCGCCGCAGCACGGCGAGGCCGTCCATGTCGGGGAGCTCGACGTCAAGCAGCACGAGATCGGGACGGAGCTCGGTCGCCAATCTGATCGCCTCGCGCGCGTCACCCGCCTCTCCGACGACCTCGACGATGTCGCCGCTCAGCATGCTGCGGAGACCTTCGCGGACCATGGGGTGATCGTCCACGATGAGGATCCGGATGGGAGGGCTAAGCTCGGGGACCATGGGCGTTGGTCGGGCACGGCAGCCGGACACGGACCCGCGTGCCCTCGCCCGGCTCGCTCTCGATGGTACAGGCACCCCCCACCAGCCTGGCGCGCTCACGCATGCTGGTGAGCCCGAGCCCGCGTCCCGTCACGCCCTCCGGTGGCGGCAGGAAGCCGACTCCCTGATCCTGCACCTCGAGGACGAGGCCGTCGGCCTGCTGCTCGAGCAAGACTTCAACGTGGGCTGTCCGGGCGTGCTTCCAGACATTGGCCAGGGCTTCCTGGAGAATTCGGAACGCCGCCGCTTCGACCGCCGGCGGCAGTCGGACGTCCCCGAGCCGATCGATGAAGCGTGTCGACCAGCCGGCTTGCTGGGCCACCTCTTCCACGCTCCGCCGCACGGCCCTGGCCAGCCCGAGGGCATCCACGTCCGACGGACGGAGCACGGTCAGGATCCGTCGCGTCTCCACGATGGCGCGGCCGAGACGGTCGGAAGCCCGGCCCAGCTCAGCGATCGCGCGGCCCTGGTCCTTTTCCCAGAGGTCCTCGCAGGTGTCGACGTGCTGCTTGGCGCTCACGATGAGCTGGGCGATCCCATCGTGCACGTCGTAGGCGACGCGACGCCGCTCCTCCTCCTGGGCGGCCGTCACCGTCTCGACGACTCGCGCCAGCTGCTCCTCGCGCGCCGTCTTCTCGCGCCACACCCGCAAGACCGCCCAGGTCGCGCCGAGAATCACGACGACCTGGAGGCCGTGGAGCAACAGGCTCGTCCAGGACCAGAGCCGCGGGGGAACGGCCGCGGTCCACAGCTCGAGCAGCTCGTAGGAGGCCATCGCGACGAACGTCGCGGCGAGAACCACCTCCCGATAGCGGGCAAGGGCTCGGCGTACGATGCGCCATCTCGTCCAGGCCCCGGTCGCCACGAAGCGCTCCATACCACGCCCATGCCGCGCCTGCCAAGACCGCGTTGCGGAGGTGCCCTGGCTCTGCTATTGTCGGCCGCGTCGTACGCGCCCCGGGGTGCCCGCGAGGGCCCAGGGAAGGCGGTGTAAGGCCGCCGCGACCCCGTCACTGTAATCGGGGACGAAACCCGCAACGACCACTGGCCGACGAGGCTGGGAAGGCGCGGGGAGTAGGACGATCCGAGAGCCAGGAGACCTGCCCCGGGCGCGCACACCGAAACCGGTCTTCGAGGGAGGACCCGGGGAAGCCGTGGCGTCGACACATCTGATCCTCGGTGGTGCCCGCAGCGGCAAGAGCCGCTTCGCCGTCTCGAGCCAGCCCCGCGGCGCCCGCGTGGCCTTCGTGGCCACGGCCCAGGCGCGCGACGCCGACATGGCGCGCCGGATCGAACGCCATCGCGCTGATCGCCCAGGGGGCTGGCTCACCGTGGAGGAACCCACCGGGCTCGCCGCCGCGCTCAAGCGCCTCGTCGGCCGGGCCGATGCCGTCATCGTCGACTGTGTGACCCTGTGGGTGTCGAACCGTCTGCTCGGCGGCGACGCCGAGTCGGCGATTCTGGCCGAGGCTGACGAGATCGCCGCCCTGGCCCGCGGCGGGCACTGGGACCTGACGCTCGTCAGCAACGAGGTCGGCCTCGGCGTGCACCCCGAGACCGCCGATGGCCTGCGGTTCCGCGATCTGCTCGGCCTCGTCAACCAGCGCTTCGCGGCTGCCTGTGACCGGGTGACGCTCACGGTGGCCGGACTGCCGATCACTCTCAAAGCGCTCGCGCGTGTACATGACATCGCTCCCGAAGCTCCTTGACGCGATCCTCGCGCCTGATGGCGCAGCCGGCGATGCGGCGCGCCGCCACCTCGACCGGCTCACCAAGCCGCCTGGCAGCCTCGGCCGGCTCGAGGAGCTGGCCATGAGACTGGCCGTCGTCCGCGGAGGCCAACCGACCCTGGCCTGTCCCGTGGTCTTCACGTTCGCCGCCGACCACGGCGTGGTCGCCGAGGGCGTGAGCGCCTATCCCCAGGTGGTGACGGCCCAGATGGTGGAGAACTTCCTGCGCGGCGGCGCCGCCGTCAACGTGCTGGCCCGTCAGGCCGGCGCCCGGGTGGTCGTTGCGGACTTTGGCGTGGCTACGCCGCTGGCGCGTTCCGAGGCTCTCGTGAGCTGCCGGCTTGGGCCGGGCACCGCCAACATGGCGCACGGCCCGGCGATGACTCGAGAGCGGGCGGTGCAGGGGATCGAGGCCGGCGCGCGCCTGGCGGCGGAGGCGATCGACGGAGGCGCCGACCTGCTGGCCACGGGTGAGATGGGCATCGGCAACACCACGGCGGCCAGCGCCATCACGGCCGCGATCACCGGGGCGGCGCCCGAGTCGGTGACGGGGCGGGGCACCGGCGTGGATGACGCGGGGTGGCGGCGCAAGGTCGCGACCGTCGGCCGGGCCCTTGCCGTCAACGGGCCCGACCCGCGCGACGGCCTCGACGTGCTGGCCAAGGTCGGCGGCTTCGAGATCGCCGGCCTGGTGGGCGTCGTGCTCGCCTGCGCCGCCCGTCGTGTGCCCGTCGTTTTGGATGGCTTCATCTCCACGGCCGCCGCGCTGGTGGCGGTGACGCTGGCGCCCAACGCGCGCCACGTGCTGTTCGCCGCGCACCGCTCGGCCGAGCCGGGCCATGTCAGGGCGCTCACGAAGCTCGGGCTCACGCCCTATTTCGATCTCGGGATGCGCCTGGGCGAGGGGACGGGCGCGGTCCTCTTCATCCACCTGGTCCGGGCCGCCGCGCTGATCTACGCCGAGATGGCCACGTTCAAGTCGGCTGGAGTCTCCGAATCGGACGGGGCCTCGGCGTGAGCACACGCGTCCTGGTTGTGGCGGGGGCGGCGAGTGACGTCGGGAAGACGACCGTCACGCTCGGATTGCTCGAGGCCTGGCGCCGACGCGGCCTCGTCGTGCAGGCCTTCAAGGTGGGGCCGGACTTCATCGATCCAGGCTTCCACCACCTCGTGACCGGGCGTCCCTCCTACAACCTCGATGCTTGGATGTGCGACCGCGAATGGGTGCTGGCCACGGTCGCTGGCCAGACGGGCGGCGCCGACCTCGCGGTGATCGAGGGCATGATGGGGCTGTTCGATGGCCTCGACGCGACGAGCGAGACGGGCTCGACGGCCCAGGTGGCGAAGTGGCTTGGCGCGCCGGTCGTGCTGGTGATCGACGCCGCCAGTCAGGCGCGCAGTGTGGCGGCCCTCGTGCAGGGGTTCGAGCGCTTCGATCCCGATCTTCGCGTCGCCGCGGTGATCGCCAACCACGTGGGTGGCGAAGCCCACGCCGCGATCGTCCGCGACGCCATCCGCGCCTCCTGCCGCGCCGAGCTCGTCGGCGCCCTCCCCCGCGACGACGCCCTCGCTCTCCCCGAGCGCCACCTCGGCCTGGTAACAGCAGCCGAGGGCGCGCTCACCGAGGAAAAGCGCCGACGTCTGGCCGATACGATAGAGGCCTCAGTGGATCTGGATCGCCTGCTCGCGCTGTCATCGCCGCTTCCGAGCGCCGGCTCCGCCGGCGCCATCGAATCCTGGGGGGAGGCTCGGAGGGGGCCGTCGGGGCCCCCTCCGATGAGGATGGGGGGCGTAGCCCCCCTCCGAGTAAAAATTGGGGTGGCGCATGATGCGGCCTTTCAGTTCTACTATCCGGACAACCTCGCGCTGCTCCGCGCCGCCGGCGCCGAGCTGGTGTTCTGGAGCCCGCTAACCGACCCCACCGTGCCCGACGTCGACGGGCTGTACTTCGGAGGCGGCTACCCCGAGCTTCACGCGCGCGGGCTCAGCGAGAACCTCTCGGTGCTCAAGAGGGTCGCCGAGTTCGCGGCGGCGGGACGACCGGTGTACGCCGAGTGTGGCGGGCTGATGTACCTGGCCCGGACGCTCGAGGACATGGACGGGGTGCCGCACCGCATGGTCGGCGTGCTCGCGGCCGACGTTCACCTGGTGCCGCGACGGCTTTCGCTCGGGTATACCGAAGTCCGATTCACCGAGGCGACACCTCTGGGGGCGGCCGGCACGGTGGCTCGCGGCCACGAGTTCCACTTCTCGACGCTCGATCCGGTACCGGACACGGTGCCGCGGGTCTACCGCCTGAAGCGTCGCGATGGCGAGCGCCGCGAAGGCTATCTCGTCGCCCGCGCGCTCTTGTCGTACGTCCATCTACACTTCGGCTCCAACCCGGCGCTCGCCCGCGGCTTCGTGGAGACCTGCGCCCACCAGGCCAGGGGAGAGCTCGCGTGCTAGCCCCGCGTCGACCCAGCCGGCTCGCGCTGGCGGCGCTCGCCTTCGTCCTGGGCGCGGCCCCGGCCGGGGCGGCGACGTACCTCGACATGCTGGGGCGCGAAGTCGTCCTGCCGGCACCGCCCCGGCGCATCGTGTCCCTCGTCCCGAGCGCCACCGAGCTGATCTTCGCGCTCGGCGGCGAGGCGCGGTTGGTGGGCGTGACGGATTACTGTGACTTCCCGCCGGCGGCCCGGCAGAAGCCGAGCGTCGGCGGCATGCTGGCGCCCAGCCTGGAGACGATCGCGACGCTCAGGCCCGACGTCGTCATCGCCACGGACTCCGGCAATCGCCAGGAGACCTTCGATCAGCTCCGACGGCTCGGCATTCCCGTGTACCTCGTCCACGCCAGCCGCGTGACCCACGTGATGGACGTCGCCGCTCGGCTCGGCGACCTGACCGAACGTCAGGCCGCCGTCGTCTCGCTCCGCGCCCGGCTCGAGCAGCGTATCGAGGCGGTGGTCAAGGCGGTGAGGCCCTACCGCCGGCCGCGCGTGCTCTACGTCCTCTGGCCCGAACCCCTCATCGTGCCGGGTCGCGACGCCATCGTCACCGAGCTGATCGCGTTGGCCGGCGGCGAGAGCATCACCGCCGCGGAGCCGAGCGACTACCCGCGCTTCAGCCTCGAGGCAGCGGTGGCGCGCGCTCCCGAGGTCATCATGCTGGCGCGCCACGGCACCGGCTCGGGGCCCCTCCCGCGCGAGCAGTGGGACCGGCTGGGAAACCTGCCGGCGGTCCAGAACGGGCGCGTGCACGCCGTCGACGGCAACATTCTGCACCGCTACGGCCCGCGCATCGTGGAGGGGCTCGAGCAGCTCGCCCGGGCCATTCACCCCGAGGCGTTTCCGTGACCCACGCCGGGCGGCTGCTGCTCGTCCTGGCTCTGTTCGCCGCCGGCCTGGTGAGCCTGGTCACGGTGGCGATCTTCCTCGGCAGCGCGCGCCTGGCGCCGGCCACCGTGCTCGAGGTGCTGGCCGGCCGCACGGCCGCCGGGTCGACCGAGAGTGTAGTAATCCTGAGCTTGCGCCTGCCCCGCATCGCTGCGGCGGCCGTGGCCGGTGGCGCGCTGGCGGTGGCCGGCGTCGGCTTTCAGGCCCTCACCCGCAATCCGCTGGCCGAGCCATCCGTGCTGGGCGTGTCGAGCGGGGCGGCCTTTGGTGTCGTGATCGGCCAGCTCCTGGGAGACGGCGGCGGCCTCGGCGGGGCGCTCCGGCTCACGCTGTTCGGCTTCGCCGGGGCGCTCCTGGCCGGCGTGTGCGTGTACCTCATCGCCTCCACCGGCGGCGCGCTGCCCATCCAGACGCTGCTCCTGGCCGGCGTCATCGTGGGCATCTTCTTCGTCTCGGCCACCACCGTGCTGACGTCGCTGGTCGACATCAATCGGCTGGGCGGTATCGTGCACTGGCTCCTCGGCAACGTCGGCCCCATCGCGCCGGGCCCGCTGGCCCTCTTCGCCACGCTCGCCGCGCTGGGGTTCTGGCTCATCCTGGCTCAGGCGCGGCGGCTCAACGTGCTGGCGCTCGGCGAGGAGACGGCGCTGCAGCTCGGCGTCGACGCCGAGCGTCTGAAGCTTCGCGTCTTCCTGGGCTCGGCGCTGCTGACCGCCAGCGTGGTCGCCTTCACCGGTCCCATCGGCTTCGTCGGCCTGGTCGTGCCGCACGTTCTCCGGATGCTGCTGGGCCCCGACAACCGGCTGCTCGTCCCCACCGCGTTGCTGGCCGGGGGCGGCTTCCTCCTCGCCGCCGACACGCTGGCCCGCAACATCGTGGCGCCGGCGGAGCTGTCGGTGGGAGTCATCACGTCGTTCTGCGGCGCGCCGTTCTTCGTCTATATGCTGCGGACACGCACGCGGGGCGGCCTGTGACGCCGCTGGTCGAGCTGGCCGGTGTCGACTTTCGCTATCCGGCCAGCGAGCGGCCGGGCCGCCCGTTTGCGCTGTCGGGTCTGAGTCTCGGCATTGCCGCCGGCGAGATTCTGGGCGTGATCGGTCCCAACAGCGCGGGCAAGACGACGCTCATCCGCCTGCTCACGAAGGTGCTGGAGCCCGCGCGCGGCGAGATCCGTCTGGACGGCACGCCGCTGACGCGGCTCACGCGCTGGGAGCTGGCGCGCCACGTCGCCGTCGTCCCCCAGGACATCCCGCCGGGCCTGCCCTTCACCGTCCGTCAGGTCGTCCTGATGGGACGCTACCCTCACGCCCCGCGCCGCTTCTTCGAGACGGCCGACGACGTCGCCGTAGCCCGCGAGGCCATGGCGCTGACAGGCGTGGAGGAGTTGGCCGACGCTCCGGTGGAGAGTCTCAGCGGCGGTGAGCGCCAGCGGGTCATCATGGCCCGAGCGCTGGCCCAGGAGCCGCGGCTGCTCGTGCTGGACGAACCGACGGCCCACCTCGATCTGCGCTACCAGGTCGAGTGCGTCGGCCTCCTGCGCCGGGTCAACCGCGAGCGCGGTGTGACCGTGCTGCTCGTCTCCCACGATCTGAACCTCGCCGGCGAGGTCGCCGACCGGCTGCTCCTCCTCCATGAGGGCCGCCTGGCCCGGCTGGGCGCGCCCACCGAGGTGCTCGAGGCAAATCTACTCGAGCGCGTGTACGGCTGCGCCGTCGTCGTCGACCACGGCGCGGCGCGCGGGCGTCCGGTGGTTCGGATCGCCTGGCCCCGGCCGGCCGCGCTGACTGAGGGGAGGTGAGACGTCCGAGGCTGATCTGAGAATACCCCGGAGCCAGGGAAGCCGGTGAGGCCGCTCAGAGGCCGAGGCCGGCACGGTCGCGCCACTGTGAGTGGGGAGCGCCGTTCCGTTCCGCTGCGCGCGGAGCCACTGTCGCGCCCGCGTCGTCACGACGACGCAGGGTGGACGGGAAGGTCGGGACGCTCGCGACGATCCACGAGTCAGGAGACCTGTCCGGGGCATGGGGCTTCCAACCCTTTCGCGCCAGAAGGAGGGAGCAATGCAACGGATTGTGTGCGTCGTCCTGATCGCCCTCGCCGTTACTAGTCTCGCCGGGCGTGCCGCCGCCGAGGAGGAGCGTCGCCTGGAGCCCGTGGTCGTGACGGCCACGAAGATCGAAACGCCGGCCGAGCGGCTCGGTGCTGCGGTGACCGTGATCACCGAGGAGGACATCCAGCTGTACCGTTGGGAGACTGTCGGCGACGCCCTCCGCCACGTGCCGGGCGTCGACATCCAGCAGTCAGGCGGGTTCGGCAAGACCACGGCGATTCGCATCCGCGGCGCCGGTCCCCAGCAGGTGCAGGTGCTGGTGGATGGCGTCCGGGTGAAGAGCCCGACCACTGGGTCGGCCGAGCTAACCGACATCTCAATCGACCAGATCGAACGTATCGAGATCGTGCGAGGACCACAGTCGACCATCTATGGCTCTGACGCCATCGGTGGCGTCGTCAACATCATCACCAAGCGCGGCCGCGGCCCCTTCGCGCCCTATGCATCGGTCGAGTTTGGCAACTACGACACGCACCGCGAGCGGGCCGGCTTCAGCGGGAGCGCGGGCCTCTTCGACTACTCGCTGGCCGGCTCCTGGTTCGACAGCGGCGGCCGTTCCACGTTCGAAGGCGCCCGCGGCCGGTTCAGCAACGACGAGACCGAGCAAGGCGCTCTCAGCACGCGGCTAGGCCTGACGCTGCCGCGCGACGGTCACATCGGCCTGAGCGCTCGCTACACCAACACGGCGTCGGAGCTGCCGTTCGACGGCTCCACGCCCACCGCCCAGAGCCCGTTCTTCGTGCTCGATCCCAACGCCGAGCAGTTCAGCGAGACGCTGACCGTCGCGCTCGAATGGACCCAGAAGCCGGTCGAGTGGTTCGAGGTGCGCGCGCGGTACGGCGTGTTCTGGAACTGGCTGACGTTTCGGGACCCGGCGACGCCCGACGACGCGGAGGCCGGCAACCTGGACCTCGACCCTGTGTTCGGCGGGGCGAGCCGGTCGCAAATCGATGTGCGGCGCCAGGAAGCCGAGCTGATCACGGCCTGGCATGCCGGGAAATGGAACACGCTCACGCTGGGCGGCGAGTACCGGACGGAGTCCGGAGACGTCGATTCGACCTTCGGCGGCTTCGCGACCGTGTTCGACAAGCATCTTAACACCGTGTCCGGGTTCATCCAGGACGAGCTGCGACTGTTCGACCGGCTGATCCTGTCCGGGGGAGTCCGCTTGGACGACCACAGCCGGTTTGGCAGCGTCACCACAGGTCGCGCGAGCGCCGTCGTCCTGATCCGCGAGACGGGGACCAAGCTGCGGGGGACGTGGGGAGAAGGGTTCCGGGCGCCGACCATCAACGATCTCTTCTTCCCGCAGTTCGCCAACCCGGACCTCAAGCCCGAGCGGAGTGAGAGCTGGGACGCCGGCTTCGATCAGCGCCTCTGGCGCGACCGGGTCCGGCTCGGGTTCACCTACTTCGACAACGTGTTCCGCGACCTGATCCGATTCATTTTCGACCCGTCGGCCTGCCCACCGGGAAACTTCGGCTGTCCGATCAACGTGGGTCGGGCCCGGACGAGGGGCGTCGAGGTTTCGGGTGCTATCGACCTCTTCGACACGCTTGCGGTGTCTGGGGGCTACACCTATACGGACTCCGAGAATCTCACCGCCGACGACCCGCTGCCGCGCTTCCCGCGGCACCGCTACAGCGCGGGCCTCAGCTGGGAGCCGATCAAGGCGCTCAGCCTCTTCGCCGAGGCCCAGGTCGTTTCGAAGCAGTTCGAGCGGGAGCCGCTTCCCAGCAACCCCGGCTACCACCGCATCGATGTGGGCGGCGCCTGGCATATTGTCCCGCGGCGGGGCGCGGTTCCGGCCCTCGACCTCACGGTGCGCGTGAACAACGTGACCGACGAAGAGTACATGGAGGTGCTCGGGTTTCCGGCCCTGGGCATCAACGTGCTGGCCGGACTTCAAGTTCGGTACTGAGCCGGTGGGGGGCGCGATGATCGAGGACGTCACGGTGGAGGTGGATGCGGAGGCGGTGGTGGTGTGGGCGCGCCTGCGGCTGGTCACCGTCTCTTCGGCCGTGATCGGGGGGGGCTTTGCCGCAGCCCACGCGATCGTGAACTGCCACGTCCCGAAGGGCTTCCGCTGCGAGGACACCGAACGGACCCTCGCCGACTTCGCCCGGCGCCGCGCCATCGCGCCCCCCTGGATCGGTCTGCTCACCGCGGCCTGCACCGAGAAGGCCGAGCTCGCTTACGACGCCGCCGGCGGTCTGAGCGCCCTGGCCGTCGTCACCATCGGCCTCAGCAACACCGCCAGCGCCGGCCGCAGCGACGCCGCGGCCTGGGCGCCCTCGACGATCAACACCATTCTCGTCGTGGACGCCGACCCCGAGCCGGCCGCCCTCGTGAACCTCGTCATCACGGCGACCGAGGCGAAGAGTCTCGCGCTGGCCGAGGCGGGCGTCCGCACTCCTGATGGACGATTGGCCAGCGGCACCTCCACCGACGCTGTCGTCGTGGCTGCCACCGGGCGGGGCCGATCCTACCGGTTCGGTGGTCCCGTGAGCGAGCTGGGGGCCGTCGCCGGGCGAGCGGCGAGGTCTGCGCTTGACGCTGGGATCCGGCGCTGGCTCGACGACTCCTCATGAGACGGTACCTCACCGGCCTCGCCGCCTCGGTGTTGCTCCACGGCGCGCTGGTAGCCGGCGTCCTGCTTGCGGCCCCCCGGGAGGAGTCGCTCCCCGCGCTGCTGATCAACCTCGCGGAGGAGATCAGTGCCGGCGCCGAGCGTCCGACGAGCCGCCCCGAGCGGTCGGTGCGAGCGCGAGCCCCGGCGCGCACTCCGGCGCCGCCCCGCCGGGAAGAGCGTCCGACTGTGGCGAGCACCGATCGTATGGGCGCTGCGCTTCCAGTTCCGACGCCACCCGCGTTCTCCCCTCCGGCCCCGGCGGAATCTGCGGCGTCGTTCCCAACGCCGGCTCCGGTGGATCCATCGCCAGCGCCCGCGATGGTCGCGGAGCCACCGGCGACGGTCCCGGCGACGACGACCGAGCTGCCCTCGTCAGGACCTGAGCTGGCCGGTCCCGGTGGGGCGCCCGACGAGTCAGCGCGCCCGTCGAACTCTGGCTTGCCAACGGTCGTCGTCGGTGAGCCGGCCTCCGGCAGCGGAGACGCCAGGTCGATGGACTCCGGCGAACCCGACGGAGCGGATATTGCCGCTCACGCCGGCCAGGATCTCGCGCTGGCCGTGCCCGGCAGCGCGCCGGCGGACCCCGGCGCGATGTACGCCGGCTACCTGGGGCGGCTGCGCCAGCGGATCGACGAGGCGCTCCGCTATCCCGCCGCCGCCCGGCGCCGCGGTCTCGCGGGCACGGTGACGATCGAAGTCACGGTGCTCCCCGACGGCGCGATCGGTCCGGTGCGTGTCGTCGAATCGTCCGCGCACCCGCTCCTCGACGATGCGGCGGTGGACAGCGTGCGGAGCCTCCGCCCCCAGCCATTCCCCCGCGACCTGCCCGCCCGCACCCTCAGGGTCCGGCTCCCTGTCGTGTTCGAGCTCAGGTGAACGCGCCATCATGACGGGTCGCTGTCTGATGCTCCAGGGGACGGCGTCCGGCGTGGGCAAGAGCCTGCTCACCGCTGCCTTTTGCCGGATCTTCGCGCGTCGCGGGTGGCGGGTCGCGCCGTTCAAGGCGCAGAACATGGCCCTCAACGCCGCGGTGACCGCCGGGGGTGGCGAGATCGGCCGTGCCCAGGCCGCGCAAGCCGAGGCGGCCGGCGTCGAGCCGACGGTAGACATGAACCCCATCCTTCTCAAGCCCGAGCGGGACGATCGCTCGCAGGTCGTCGTGCGCGGCGTGCCGGTGGGCAGCATGACGTTCTGCGAGTATGGCCGGCGGCGGCCGGCGCTGCTCCCGATCGTGATCGAGAGCCTGGAGCGTCTCCGCCAGTCTCACGACCTCGTCGTGATCGAGGGCGCCGGCAGTCCTGCCGAGATCAACCTCGCGGACGGCGAGATCGTGAACATGTGCATCGCCCGGCTGGCCGAGGCGCCGGTGCTCCTCGTCGGAGACATCGACCGGGGTGGCGTCTTCGCCGCCTTCGTGGGGACGCTGGCCCTGCTCGCGCCGGAGGACCGCGCGCGGGTGGCCGGGTTCATCGTGAACAAGTTCCGGGGCGACGCGACGCTGCTGGCGCCCGGCCTCGAGACGCTGGTGGCGCTGACCGCGCTGCCCGTCCTCGGCGTCGTTCCCTATCTCGAAGCCGGCCTCGTTCCCGCCGAGGACTCACTCGACCTCGAGATCGCGCCGCCGCCCAGCGGCGCCCATCGGCTCGACATCGCCGTCATCCGACTGCCGCGCATCGCGAACTTCGACGACGTCGAGCCGCTTGCTCGCGAACCCGACGTGCGCGTACGGTTCGTCGACGCCGCCGGTGGCCTCGCCGGCGCCGACCTGATCATCCTGCCGGGCAGCAAGAGCACGATGGCGGATCTCGACTGGATGCGGTCGAGGGGCCTGGCCAGGGCCCTCCTGGCCGAGGCCAGCAGGGACACGCCGGTCATCGGCATCTGCGGCGGATACCAGATGCTCGGCACCGCGCTCTACGACTCCGAAGGGATCGAATCGCCGGCAGCCACCGCGCCGGGTCTCGGCCTGCTCGACGTGCGGACGACGTTCGCCCCGGTCAAGACCACCGTGCGCGTGCGCGGGCGCGTGGAGGCCGGTGACGGCCTGCTGGCCGCTGCGCGCGGCACCGAGATCGACGGCTACGAGATCCACACGGGGCGGAGCGTAGTGGGCGCCGGTCCACGCCCGTTCGCCATCGTGGAACGCGGCGGCCAGCCGGCGCGCGATGATGACGGGGCGCTGAGCCTCGATGGCCGCGTGATGGGAACGTACATCCACGGCCTGTTCGCCAGCGCGGCGCTGCGTCGGGCGCTGCTCGAGAGCCTCGCCCGTCGCAAGGGGATCGCGCGCGACCCGCGCTGGGGCGCGGACGAGAGGCCAGTCGCGCGGTACGATCGGCTGGCTGACGCCGTCGCCGCCGCGGTCGACGTGCCGGCGATCATCAGGCTGGCGCGCCTCTGACCGGACTCGCAGGGGCGCTCGTCGTTCTCGGGGCCCTCGCCATCGATCTCGCCTTCGGCGAGCCGCCCAACCGCTGGCACCCGGTGGCCTGGATCGGCACTGCGCTCGGCGCCGGCCGCGACCGTCTCTGTCGCGGCGGGCCGGCTCGGCTCGTGCTCGCCGGGGCCACAGTCACGCTGGTCGTCACCGGCATCGCCGCGCTCGCCGGTGGGGCGCTGGCGCACGTGGCCGCGGTGTTGGGGCCGGCCGGTCTCGTGCTGGAGGCGCTGGCGCTCAAGATGACGCTGTCGGCGCGCAGTCTGGCGGCCGCAGCTCGCGGCGTGGGCCGGGACCTCGAGCGCAACGATCTGACGGCGGCGCGGACCGCAGTGGGCCGTCACCTCGTGAGCCGCTCGACGGTCACGCTGGACGCCAGCCGCGTGGCGTCGGCCGCCGTCGAGTCGGTCGCCGAGAACCTCACCGATGCCATCACGGCCCCGCTCTTGTTCTATCTCGCGTTCGGCTTGCCCGGCGCCTTCGCGTATCGCGCGCTCAACACCGCGGACGCGATGCTTGGCTATCGTGAGGGCGCCCTGGAGCACTTCGGCAAGGTGGCCGCGCGACTCGACGACCTCGCCAACCTCGCGCCCGCGCGACTCGGTGCGCTCGCGCTGGTCGTTGCTGCGGCGCTCGTCGGCGCCGAAGGCCGCCGTGCTTGGCGCGCGATGTGGCGCGACCACGCCCGCACCTCGAGCCCGAACGCGGGCTGGACGATGGCGGCGATGGCGGGCGCTCTCGGCGTCAGGCTCGAGAAACCCGGCCACTACGTGCTCGGTAACGGAAGGCTCCCAGGCGTTTGCGACATCGAGGCCGCCATCCGGGTGATGAAGGCCGCGGCCACGCTCATCACGGCGATGGTCGCCGGCCTCGCGTTTGTTCTGAGAGCGGTAATCTAGACATATTTTTAGGGCGTTAGATCGAATTAGGTGAGACTCGACTAGACTGCGGTCAGCACCGTGCGGCGCTTCGGGGTTTTTGTAGCGAGGCCGGCGAGCCCGGCTCACACCGAGGGTGGGCTGTTCTAGGTGCCCATAGCTCATTTTGTACCGGGGCCGGCGAGCCCGGCTCACACCGAGGGTGGGCTGTTCTAGGTGCCCATAGCTTCGTTGTGCGGACCTCGAAGGGCCGGGGCGCCTTTTTCTTCGGTACGATCGAGGCCGGTGAGTATGATTGGGCGTCATCGCCGCCAGAGCGCGGCGATTTTCGTCTGGACGTCTGTAGCGGGGCCCGCGAGCCCGGCTCACGCCGAGGGTGGGCTGTCCTAGGTGCCCACAGCTTCGTCGAGGTGATCGGCAGGAATGAGCGCGAGCATCACCGAGCGGTTGACCAAGGGGGTGAGGACGGCGCTGGCGCAGGCGGGGCTGCCCGAGCCTGAGAGCTGCTTGTGGGAGGTGCCGCGTCAGGCCGAGCATGGGGACTACGCCACCAACGCGGCGATGGTCCTCGCCCGAAGCGCTCGCCGGCCGCCGCGGCAGGTCGCCGAGCTGATCGTCAAGCACTTCCCGCCCATGCCCGAGGTCGATCGCCTGGAGGTGGCCGGCCCCGGCTTCATCAACGTCGTGCTGTCCCCGTCGTGGTACGCATCAGCGTTGCGCGAGATGCTCGCCGCGGGCGAGACCTATGGGCGGGGGGACAGCCTGCGCGGGCAGCGGATCCGTCTGGAGTTCGTCTCGGCCAATCCCACGGGACCGCTCGTCATCGTCAACGCCCGCGCCGCCGCCATCGGCGACGCGCTGGCCCGCCTGCTCCGCGCCCAGGGCGCTCAGGTGACGACCGACTACTACGTCAACGACGCCGGCACGCAGTTCGAGGCGCTGGCCCGGTCCTTCGAGGCGCGCGTCCGCCAGGCCCTGGGCGAGGAGGTGGCGCTACCCGAAGACGGCTACCCCGGCGAGTATCTCGTCGAGATGGCTCAAGAGTATCTGCGCGAGCGGGGAGTCATGACCGGCGACAGGATTCGCATGAGCGAGGCGCTCTCCGAGTTGGCGTCATCCGATCGAGATCGCCTCAATCACTTCGGCCGCTGGGCCGTCGCCCGCGTGATCGACCACCAGCGCCGGGTGCTGCGCGAGTACGGCGTGGAGTTCGACCGGTGGACGTCCGAGCAGCGCGACGTCCGGGACCAAGGGCTGGCGGAGGCGGCGCTCGAGGAGCTGCGCGCCCGCGGCCTCGTGCACGACCACGAGGGCGCGGTGTGGTTCCGCTCCCCCGAGTTCGGCGACGACAAGGACCGCGTCCTGCGCCGCTCGAACGGCGAGCTGACGTACTTTGCGGTGGACGTGGCCAACCATCATTACGTGAAGTTCACCGACGCTGACCGGGTGATCGACCTCTTCGGTCCCGACCACCACGGCTATGTGCCGCGCCTCAAGGCAGCCGTGGAGGCGCTGGGCCACCCGCCGGGGACGTTCGAGGTCCTCATCGTCCAGCTGGTCACGCTCCTGCGGGACGGCCAGCCCGTACGCATGTCCAAGCGGCGCGGTGAGTTCGCGCTGATGGGCGAGCTGCTGGAGGAGGTCGGTCGCGACGCCGCGCGCTTCACCTTCCTCACCCGGCGCCACGACAGCCCATTGGAGTTCGACCTCGCCGTGGCCACCCGGCAGTCGGCCGAGAACCCCGTGTACTACGTGCAGTACGCGCACGCGCGGGTCCGCTCGATCTGGAAGCAGGTGGCCGAGCAGGGCATCCGCGTGCCCCCGTGGAGCCAGATCGACCTCGGGCCGCTGACACTGCCCGAGGAGCTGGCCTTGATGAAGCGACTCGTCGGCTTTCCCGACGTCGTGGCCGGCGCCGCCCGCGCCCTGGAGCCCCACCGCGTGGCCTACTGGCTGTACGAGGTGGCCGGCGTCTTTCATCCCTATTACAAGGCGCATCGCGTGATCCAACCCGACCAGAGCCTGATGCTCGCGCGACTGGCGCTGATCACCGGCGTGGGACAGGCGATCGCCAACGGGTTGGGTCTGCTGGGCGTCAGCGCCCCGGAGAGCATGTGAGACGGCGGGCTGGGACTGGCGAGAGCCGCGTGGGAACGTTCCTGTTCGTCCTCGGCGTGCTCACCGTGCTGGGCACGAGTTTCGCGATCGGCGTCTCCGCAGGCCGGCGCTGGCCGGGACTCCTGCCGTCATTGGGCGGCACTCCTGTTCGAGCGGGGGCCGCGAGCCCGGGCGCGACTGTTGGAGCGGGTGCCGCCAGCCCGGGTCGGGCCGTGGGTGGCCTGAGCGAGGTGCGTGGGGCTCCGCCCGCTCCAACATTGCCCGTGCTGACCTTTTATCGCGAACTGACCGCGCCGCTCGCGGCGCCGCCATCGCCGCTGAGACCCGAGCGCAGCGAGCGATCGGCGAAATCCAACGGGGCGCCGGAGGCGATTCGGCCGGAGGCGCCCAGCCCCGTGGAAACGCGCGGCCCGGCCGCCGCCGCGTTGCCCGACCGGCGCTTCACCATCCAGGTCGGCGCGTTCAAGACCCGGGAGCAGGCGGAGACGATGCGGGTCAAGCTCAGCGAGGTTGGCCACGACGCCTACGTCGCCGCCCTCGACGTGGCGGCCGGCGCCCGCTTCCGGGTGCGGGTGGGCACCTTCGCGACTCGCGACGAGGCCCGCCAGGCCGCCGATCGCCTGGGCCGCGAGCGCCAACTCGCCACCTACGTCACCATCCGCTGATCGCGCCGGACCGTTCCGGGGCGCCGGCAGGCCTTCTGTTATAATCGAAGTCGCATGAACCAGGTGTACAAGAACCTCGCGCTCTGGATGGTCATCGGCCTCATCGTCATCCTTCTGTTCACGGTCTTCCAGGGCGCGCAGCAGAGTGGTCAGGACAAGCACAACTTCTCGGACTTCCTCCGGGCGGTCGAGCAGGGCCGCGTCAGCTCGGTGGTCATCCGCGGTAACCTCGTGACCTACACCCTCAAGGACACCCCGGAGACGCTCCGCACCTACACCGTCGACTACCCGGAGCTGGTCAAGATGCTCCGCGACCGGAACGTGAGCATCTCGGTGAAGCCGCCCGACTCCAACCCCTGGTACGCCATCTTTCTGCAGTGGGTGCCCATGCTGCTCTTCATCGGCGTCTGGATCTTCTTCATGCGCCAGATGCAGGGCGGCGGCGCCAAGGCCCTGTCCTTCGGCAAGGCCCGGGCCCGGCTCATCTCGGAGAAGCACAACAAGATCACGTTCACCGACGTGGCCGGCGTGGACGAGGCCAAGGAGGAGCTGCGGGAGATCATCGACTTCCTGAAGGACCCGCAGAAGTTCCAGAAGCTCGGCGGCAAGATCCCCAAGGGCGTGCTGCTCGTCGGCCCGCCCGGCACCGGCAAGACCCTGCTGGCCAAGGCCATCGCCGGTGAGGCCAACGTGCCGTTCTTCTCCATCTCCGGCTCCGATTTCGTGGAGATGTTCGTAGGCGTGGGCGCCTCCCGCGTCCGCGACCTCTTCGAGCAGGGCAAGAAGCACGCGCCCTGCATCATCTTCATGGACGAGATCGACGCCGTCGGCCGCCACCGCGGCGCCGGCCTGGGCGGCGGCCACGACGAGCGCGAGCAGACCCTGAACCAGCTCCTCGTCGAGATGGATGGCTTCGAAACCAACGAGGGCGTCATCCTCATCGCCGCCACCAACCGTCCCGACGTGCTCGATCCGGCGCTGCTCCGCCCGGGCCGCTTCGACCGCCAGGTCGTCGTCCCCCGGCCGGATGTCAAGGGGCGGGAGGAAATCCTTCGCGTCCACACCCGTCGTATCCCGCTCGCGTCCGACGTCGATCTCAAGGTGCTGGCCCGGGGCACGCCCGGCTTCTCGGGGGCCGACCTGGCCAACCTCGTCAACGAGGCGGCGCTGCTGGCGGCGCGGCTCAACAAGAAGACGGTGGAGATGCTCGACTTCGAGAACGCCAAGGACAAGGTCCTGATGGGCGTCGAGCGCCGCTCCATGATCATCAGTGACGGCGAGAAGCGGACCATCGCGTACCACGAGGCCGGCCACACTCTGGTGGCCGACTTCCTGCCCGGCACCGACCCCGTGCACAAGGTGACGATCATCCCGCGAGGCCGGGCCCTCGGGCTCACCCAGCAGCTGCCGCTGGACGACAAGTACAACTACTCCCGGGAGTACCTGGTCAACCGCATCACGATCCTCCTGGGCGGCCGAGCCGCCGAGGAGATCGTCCTCAACCAGCAGACCACGGGGGCCGGCGACGATCTGGAAAAGGCCACCGAGATGGCCCGCAAGATGGTCTGCGAGTGGGGCATGTCCGACAGGCTGGGTCCGCTGACCTTCGGCAAGAACGAGGAGCACATCTTTCTCGGTCGCGAGGTGACCCGCCAGAAGGACTACAGCGAGGAGACGGCGCTCGTCATCGACGCCGAGATCAAGCGTATTGTGCTGGAGTGCGCCGGCCGAGCCCGCCAGATCATCGAGGACAACATCGAGAAGCTCCACGCGCTGGCGCGGGCGCTGCTGGAGCGGGAGTCGCTGGACGGCGAGGAGATCGCACGGATCCTCCGCGCCCGGCCCTTCCAGGAAGCCGCGGCCCCCGCCTGAAACTCGGAGGGGGGCTCCGCCCCCCTTCCGACGCTCCGCGGGCCTTCGGCCCGCTCCGCTGCCTCCCCCCCAGGATCGGTTGCGGCGGCGGAGCCGCCGCTCGGATCGGTGAGTCATCGCGCGGAGGTGGTTGGAACCTGTGTCCCCCGCTCGTGCTGTGCTCGCCGGCGTTCCGATCGGCGACGATCATCCGGTGGCGGTGATGGGGGTGCTCAACGTGAGCCCGGAGTCGTTTTACGCGGGCTCCGTCCATCGCCGGCTCGATGATCTGGTGGACGCCGCGCTCGGCATGGTGCGGGAGGGCGCCGTGCTGATCGATGTGGGGGCGCGGTCGACGGCGCCGTATCTGCCCAGCGCGATCGATGAGGCCGAGGAGGCCGAGCGTCTGGGCCGGGCGCTCGAGGTGCTGGCCGCGAAGGTGCCGGTCCCGATCTCGGCGGACACCGCCCGGGCTCGCGTGGCCGAGGTGGCCCTGGCTGCCGGGGCCCGCGTGATCAACGACGTGAGCGGTCTCCGCGACCCGGCCCTGGCCGCGCTGGCGCGCGAGCGCGGCGTCGGCCTGATTCTCATGGCGTCCCCGCCGGCTCACGCGCGCGGCTCCGCGGCGGCGGACGCGGGACGGGATCCTGTGGAGGCGGTGCGGCGTTTGCTCGACGGCGCCCTCCAGCGCGCGCGGGCGGCCGGCCTCGCCGAGGAGAACGTCGTCCTCGATCCCGGGATCGGCTTCTTTCGCGACGAGCCGGTACGGTCGGACGAGTGGGACGTGGCCGTCCTGGCCGGTCTGGGGACCCTGGCCGCGCTCGGGCGCCCGCTCTGCGTCGGCGTATCGCGCAAATCGTTTGTCGGGGCCCTCACCGGGCGTGCCGACCCGGCGGCGCGGTTGCCGGGATCCCTGGCGGCGACGGCGATGGCCGTGTTCAACGGCGCCGCCCTGATCCGGACCCACGACGTCGGGCCGACGCTGGACGCGGTCCGGGTGGCGGCGCGGGCGCGCCGGGTCGACCGCCGGTGACGGACAGGGAATGAGGGGTTCGGCGGTCCCCGGTCTACAATCGAGCCTGAAGGAGACGATCGGTATCCGATGAGCCGCCTGTTCGGCACCGACGGCATCCGGGGCGTGGCCAACGAGGCCCCGCTCACGCCCGAGCTGGCATACCGTCTGGGCCGCCAGTTGGTGGCGACGCTCCAGCACGAGCGCGGCGTCCAGCGCGTTCGGCTCGTCATTGGCCGCGACACGCGGCGGTCCGGCCCCCTCCTGGAGGCGGCACTGACCGCCGGCGTCCTCAGCGCGGGCGGTGACTGCTTCGCGGTCGGCGTCCTGCCCACGCCGGCCATCGCGCTCCTCACCCGGGGGCTGGACGCCGGCGGGGGCATCGTGCTGTCGGCCTCCCACAATCCTTTCGAGGACAACGGCATCAAGCTGTTCTCTTCCGAGGGCACGAAGTTCCCCGACGCCTGGGAGACCCAGATCGAGGCCGGCATTGCCGGCGAGGACAAGGCACCCCGGGCCCACCGGGCCGACATCGGCCGGCTCGTGACCTACGATCGGGCCGAGGCGTACTATGCGGACTTTCTGTGCCACGCGTTTCCCCTGGACCTCGGCGGCCTGACCATCGCGCTGGACTGCGCGCATGGCGCCACCTATCGCGTGGCGCCTCGAGTGTTCCGCCGGCTCGGCGCCACGGTCGTGACGATCGGCGCCCGGCCCGACGGCACGAACATCAACGCCGCGTCGGGCGCGCTGCACCCCCAGGCCCTGCAGCGCAAGGTCCGGGCGGTGGGCGCCGCCGTCGGCTTCGCCTTCGACGGCGACGGCGACCGTCTGATGTCCATCGACCACACCGGGGAGATCCGCGACGGCGACTACGCCCTGGCCATCGCCGGTCGTCACCTGGCCGCCCGGGCGCGGCTCAAGGGCAACGTGGTGGTGACCACGGTGATGGCCAACCTCGGTCTCGACGAGGCCCTGCGCGCCGCCGGCATCGACGTGGTGAAGACGCAGGTCGGAGACCGCTACGTGTACGAGGAGATGCAGCGCCGCGGGGCGAACCTGGGGGGCGAGCAGTCGGGGCACCTGCTCTTCCTCGACCATGGGCCGGCCGGCGACGGGATCCTTTCGGCCCTGGCTCTGCTCAGCGTGATGCGGGAGACGGGCGAATCCCTGGCCTCGCTCGCGGGCGGCCTCCGCAAGTTCCCCCAGGTCCTGATCAACGTGCCGGTGCGGAACAAGCCGCCGATCGAGTCGCTCACCGGCCTCACCGAACGGATGCGCGTCTTCGATCAGGAGATGAACGGCGGCGGCCGCATCCTCATCCGCTACTCGGGCACCGAATCGCTGGCCCGCGTGATGATCGAGGGCGCCGACGGTGCGCGCATCCAAGCGATGGCCGACGAGCTGGCCGGGCTGATCCGTGGCCAGATCGGGGTGCCGTGACGGTCAAAGGCATCGGCGTCGACCTGGTGCTGGTGCCGCGGCTGCGCGCCGTCATCGACCGCTGGCAGGATCGCTTCCTCCACCGCGTCTTCACCGACGGGGAAATCGCCTATTGCCGAGCCCGGCGCGATCCGGTTCCCCATTTCGCCGCCCGCTTCGCCGCCAAGGAGGCCGGGCTCAAGGCCCTCGGCACCGGGCTCCGGTTCGGCGTGCGCTGGCGGGAGCTGGAGGTGCGGCGGGAGCGGGGGCAGGCGCCGGTGCTCGTGCTCAGCGGACGCTCGCGCGAGATCGGGCTCAGCCGCGGCGGGGACCGCATGCTCCTGGCGCTGACGCACGACGGCGACTACGCGATGGCGCAAGCGATGCTTTTGTCGGAGAGCGGTTAGGGTGATCGCCGCCACGCTCATCCTGTACGGCTGCGCCGCCCATCGGGTCGAGGTGCCGGTCGATGGTGGACGAGGTCACATCGCGGCGCGTCCCGGCCGTCCCGGCCTCGTCGTCGCCGCGCCCCACGGCACCTCCGATCCGCGCACCGGCGACATCGCCGCCGAGCTGGCCCGGCGTACAGGCTTCGGGCTCGTCGTCGCCACCGGCTTCGCCATCGAGACCAACGCCCGCGGCGTCCCCCTCCGGCGCTATCAGGTGAACCGGCCGGTGGAGGGCGCTCCCGGCCGGCCGCCGAGCGAGGAGCTGGCCACAGAGGCCGCCCGCCGCGTCTACGAGGCGTACGAGCAGCGGGTCCGTGAGACGGCGCAGGGGCCGCTGGCGTTCTACGCGGAGATCCATGGCAACAACCGCAGTGAGGCCGCCGGCCGCATCGAGATCGCCACCGTGGGCGTCGACGACGGCGAAGCGCGGCGACTGCGCACGCTGCTCGAGGCGGTCCGCGACGCGCATCTCGGCGACCCTCCGGGCGCGCCTCGGCTGGGGGTGCGTGTGGAGCCTGCCGACGGGCTCACCTATGCGGCGTCGGGAGCCAAGCGGATGGGCATCCTGCGCCTGCCCGCGCGCGCGCTCCACATCGAGCTGCCGCGCGTGGCCCGCACCGACTGGCAGCCGGTCTATACGGCCATCCTGGCCGACTTCCTGCTCCAGGCCGCCGTCCTGCCGACCGCGAGGTAGGCCGTGCTCCCGGTGTTCACCGCCGAGGAGATGCGCGCGCTCGACCGTCGTGCCATCGAGAGCCTCGGCATTCCCGCCGCCACGCTCATGGAGAACGCCGGACGTGCCGCGGCCGAGGCGATCGTGGCGTTCTTGCCCACGCTGGGGTTGGCACCGGCGGCCCGCGTCGCCCTCGTCTGCGGCAAAGGAGGCAACGCCGGCGACGGTTTCGTGGTCGCGCGCTCGCTGGCCGGCCGGGGCGCGCAGGTTTCGGTCTGGCTGGCGACTCCACCCGAGGAGATCGGTGGCGATGCGGCGACGAAGCTCGTGGAACTGGAGAAGGAGGGGATCCGTCCGGTCCTCGCCGAAGACGCGACGGCCGTGGCCGCCGACCTCGCTCAGGCCGACCTCGTCGTGGACGCGCTCCTCGGGACCGGCGCCCGCGGCGTCGCCGAGGGACTCGTCGCCCGGCTGATCGAGATCGTCAACACCTCGGGCCGTCCAGTGGCGGCGCTGGACGTCCCGTCAGGCTTGCCCGCCGACGGCGACCCGCCGACGGGACCGGTCGTCCGGGCCTCGCTCACGGTGACGTTTGCCGGACTCAAGCGCGCGCTGGTGACGACGCCGGGGATGGAGTTCGCCGGCTACGTCAAGGTCGTGGACATCGGGATTCCTCCGAATGAGGTGCGGCGTGGAGTCAGCACGTTTCTGCTCGAGGCGGGCGACGTGGCGCGCCACCTGCCGCCGCGCCGGCGCGCGACCCACAAGGGGACGTACGGCCATCTGCTGATCGTCGCCGGGTCCCGCGGCAAGACCGGCGCCGCCGCGCTGGCGGCGCGCGCGGCGATGCGGAGTGGCGCCGGGCTGGTGACGGTGGCCACGGCCGCGAGCCAGCAGCCGATCGTGGCGGCGCTCGTGCTGGAGGCGATGACGGAGCCACTGGCGGAAACCGCGGCGGGATCGGTGGCCCTCACGGCGGCGCAGGCCATCGTCGAGCTGGCGGCGGCGCGCGAGGCCGTCGCCATCGGGCCCGGGCTCGGACGCGATCCCGACACGCTGGCGCTGGCCCGCGAGCTGGCTCGCGGGCTTCCCAAGCCGCTGGTCATCGACGCCGACGCCCTCACCGCGCTCGCCGGCCACCTCCACCGGCTCCGTTCCGCGCCGGCGGCGCGCTGCCTGACTCCGCATGCGGGCGAGATGGCGCGCCTGCTGGATACTGGCGTGGCCGAGGTCGAGCGCAATCGCATCGGGCTGGCCCGCGAGCTGGCCCGGGCGCACGGCGTGCACGTGGTCCTCAAAGGCGCGGCCAGCGTCATCGCCGCCCCGTCGGGCGAAACCTACATCAACCCCACAGGCAACCCCGGCATGGCCAGCGGCGGCACCGGCGACGTCCTCGCCGGTATGCTCGGAGCGTTCCTGGCTCGAGGACTCGAAGCGGGCGCCGCGCTCCAGACGGCCGTGTACCTCCATGGGCGGGCCGGCGACCTCGCCGCGACGCGGATAGGGCAGGAGGCGCTGATCGCCAGCGACGTGATCGCGGCGCTGCCCGACGCGTTCCGGGAGCTGCAGGCCGCCGCGCATGCCGGTTGACGCCCGGCTCGTCACTCACAGCGCCGAGGAGACGGAGGCAGCGGGCGAACAGCTCGGACGTAAGCTCGGCGCCGGCGATGTGGTGGGTCTGACCGGCGAGCTGGGCGCGGGCAAGACGTCCTTCATCCGCGGGCTGGCCCGCGGGCTCGGCGTCGACACGCCGGCGACGAGCCCCACCTTCGTGCTCGTCAACGAGTATCAGGGACGCGTGCCCGTCCACCACGTCGACGTCTACCGCACGGAGAGCCTCACCGAGGTGATGGACCTGGGGTTGCCCGAGCTGTTCGATGAGGGCGGGGTGACCCTGGTCGAGTGGGCGGACAAGCTGGGGCCGCTCCTGCCGGCACGGACGATCCGGGTGCACATCACCGGCGTGGGCGACGAGCCCCGCGAGATCATCGTGCGATCATGAAGTTGGAGGGAGCAGGGGCCGCCCCCTCCAAACCTCCCCGTTCAGTTGGCGGCCGCACGCAGTCCCCCTCCAGACTTCATATTGGAGGGGGTAGCGGCCACCCCCTCCAAACCTCCCCGTTCGCGCGAGGTGCCACCACCGTTCCCTCCAAACCTCCCCGTTCGCGCGAGGTGCCACCACCGTTCCCTCCAGACCTTCCCGTTCACGCGAGGTGCGACAGCCGTCGCACACGCCGCTGGCCGGGCTGTATCGGACGCGCGGCATTGACCGTCTCGCCGCGCCAGCCGTAGAAGAACGACGTGAGGATGCCGCTCTCCGAGCGTCCGCGCGAGCGCCTGTACTTCAAGGGACCCGACGCGCTCGCCGACGCCGAGCTGCTCGCCATTCAGCTGGGCTCGGGCACGCGCGGCCGCAGCGCGGTGGACGTGGCCCACGAGATGCTGGCGGCCTACGGATCGCTGGCCGAGGTCGCGGCTCGCGAGGTCAGCGAGCTGGCCCGCCAGCGGGGCGTTGGCCCGGCCAAGGCCGCGCGGTTGGCCGCCGCGTTCGAGCTGACCCGCCGGCTCCGGGCCCGCACGCCGGGAACGCGCACGGTCCTGTCCACTCCCGCCGAGGTCTACGCGGCGTTCGCGCCGCTCATGGAAGATCTCAAACGCGAAGTTTTCCGGGTCGCGCTGCTCGACGCCCAGAACGGGCTCTTGCGCGACTGCGTGGTGTCGGAGGGCACGCTGTCGGCGAGCCTGGTGCATCCCCGCGAAGTCTTCAAGCCCGCCATCCTCGAATCCGCGGCGTCGGTGGTGCTGCTGCACAACCATCCGAGCGGCGATCCCACACCGAGTCGGGAGGATGTCCGGCTGACCCGGCAGCTCGCGGAGTGCGCGCGGCTGCTCGGCTTCCGGGTGCATGACCACCTGGTCATCGGGCGGGGGCGGTTCGTGAGCTTCGCCGAGCGGGGGTTATTATGACTCGGAGGGAGACTCCGTCCCCCTTCGATGAAGTTGGAGGGGGCAGCGGCCACCCCTCCAACCCTCCCCGTTCGCGCGAGGTGCCACCACCGTTCCCTCCAGACCCTCCCGTTCGCCCGTGGTGCGACACCAGTTGCGCGCGCGAAGCGGCGAAGCCAAGCGCTCTCGGAGTATTATGGAGGCGCGATGATCCAGATTCAGCGGGTGGGGCACGTGGTGCTCAAGGTGCGGAGCCTGGAGCGCTCGGTGCCATTCTACCGGGACGTCCTCGGCCTGCACGAGGTCGCCCGCCTGGGGCGCCGCATGGTCTTTTTCTCGGCCACCGGCGACAACCACCACGACCTCGCCCTGCTGGAGGTCGGGGACGCGGCGCCGGTTCCCGCGCGCGAGGCGGTCGGGCTCTATCACGTCGCGCTCAAGATCGGGGACAGCCTGGACGCGCTCCGCGCCGCCAAGGCGCAACTCGAAGCCCACGGTGTCGTGATCGCCGGGCTATCCGACCACCGGGTGAGCCAGTCGATCTACCTCAGCGATCCTGACGGCAACGGTCTCGAGCTCTACATCGACGCCGATCCCGCCGTCTGGCGCGGGAACCCCGCGGCTGTCGCCACGGTCGGCCCGCTCGCTCTCTGAGCGTCAGCTCTTGGCCAACTTCTCGATCTCCTTACGGGACATCGTCTGCAGGCGCGACAGCAACGACGTGACCTTGCGCTCGGAGGAGTGGTCCGCGAGGATCAGCTTCCTGGAGCGGGTGCCGTTGACGATGTAGGCCACCCAGTCGTCGAGGTCGGGGGTGCCGCGCCATGCGACCGTGACCCCGCTGAGTCTCATGCGCCGACGCCCTTCCAACTTGGCCAGCGGTTTTCGGTTGCCGTCCATCGGTCCCGTCCTCTTCGCTGCGGGTTGCGAGGTCACCGGTGAAATTTTTTCGAGAAAGCCCGCTCACCGTACGAGCGCCGCGCGCGAGGTGTCAAGGTCTCGTTTGCCCGCATCAAATGCGTGCGTCGCGCGCGCGGCACCGCCGCTGGTGCGCGGGGACGGGGGAATCTTCACACGTGGGCGACGGTGGATGAACAGACCGTCGTATTTTCGCGGCCCGGCCGCGAGAGCGCGTCCTACCGTGCGATTCGACGGGCTGTGGATAGCTGTGGACATGTGGACAAGCTGTGAAGAACGTTCCGTCGCCTCAACGGGCCGCGCGCAGCAATTCCAGAATAAGACGGGCCAGAATCGGCCCGCGCGTGATGAAGCCGGTGAAGTAGCCGACCGCGGTGGCGCCGGCGTCGAGCAGCCGGCGGGCCTTGTCCGGCGCATCGACGCCGCCGGTGGCGATGAGGTCGAGGGCATCGCCGAAGACCGCTCGCGTGCGCCGAACGTTCTCGAGGGTGGCCGGGAAGATCGCCGGTCCGGACAGGCCTCCGATCTTCTGCGAGAGCCGGGGCTCGGCCACGCGGCGGGTGTTGCCGTAGTTCACGACGCGCACGCCCGCCTCCAGGGCGGCCGGGATGATGTCGCGCTCGTTGGTCTCGGCGAAGTCTGGCGAGAGCTTCACAATGATGGGGACGGCCACCGCGGCTCGAACGCGCTCCAGCAGGTCCCGCAGTTCGCGCGGGCGCGTGCTCCACGCGTAGACGAGCGCGGTGTTGGGCGACGAGATGTTCAGCTCGAGCAAATCGGCGAAGGGGGCCAGCGCGCGGGCCAGGTCCAGATAGTCGTCCGCGGATTCGCCGGCCACGCTCACGATGAGCGGCACCCGGTGGGAGAGGCCACGGAGCGCGGCGGCGAAGGCCTCGACGCCGGGATTCTCAAAGCCGTTGCAGTTGACGAGGCCGGGGCCGTCGGCGGTTCGCACGCGTACGAGATTCGGCTGCGGGTGGCCAGGGCGGGGCTGGCGAGTGATGCTCTTGGTGGTGACCGCGCCGAATCCCAGGCCCATGGCCCGGGCCAGGATGCGCCGGTCGGCGTACATGGCGGCGAGGATCAGGGGATTGGGCAACCGCACGCCGCCCACCGTGACGGCCAGCCGCGGGTCCTCCAGGCGAAACGCGCCCAGGCGATCGAGGGGAAGGAGCTTGAGCCCGGTCTGTCCCAGCGCGATGGCCGCCGGCTCAGGAAGCCGGCTCAGCACGCCGTCGTAGAGGAGCCGGTAGAACGTGGCGATGGATCGGGTCATCGGGCAGCGAGACGCACGATAGCACACGACTCCAATGCTTGACGATGAGCGGATCGGCCATTTAGGGTAAGACGACTTGAGCCCTTCGATTGGTCCACCGCTCACCGTCGATCTGCCGCAGTGGCTCGGGCGGGCCGCTGTGCTCCTCGCGCTCCTCACGTCGGCGGCCGCGTGCGCCGCTCCCCGGGCGGGAGTCCCGGCGGCCGGCAGTCGGGCGACGCTGGCCGGCTTCGTGTTCGCGCGTGACACGTTCGCCTTTCCCAACCAGATCCGAGCCCGCCATCCCGACACCGACGACCTCTACGCCAACTACTGCTTCGTGCTCGCCCGCGGGCTCCGCCAGTTCTTCCAGTTCGCCCGCTTCGATCCCGCGGCGCCGAAGTTGAGCCACGCCGAGTACGTCGAGCGTGTGCGCGCGGTGGCCTCCTATTCGCCCTGGCAGGAGCCGTTGCCGGCTCCGGCCCGCGTGGTCATCCCCGGCTACGCGAGCCTCCGGGAGTTCTCGCGGGCCGAGGAGGCGGCGGTGAAGGCGGGTCTCAATGAGCGCTTCTGGACGCTGGTGCACTGGACGAACTGGCGCGTGACCTTCCCGGTGAGGCGGAGCCATCAGGCGCGGGTGGCCGAGGAAATCGTCGACGAGCTGCGACAGGGGCGTCTCGTGCAGCTGCTCATCACCAACTGGCCCAAGTCGGAGCTCAACCATACCGTCGTGGCCTACGGCGTCCGGGCCGGCGAACACGGCCCCGAGCTGATCGTGTGGGATCCCAACGATCTCCTGGCGCCCGGCGTCGTCACCTTCGACACCACCCGCCGCCGCTTCCTGGCCACCCACGTGTACGACACCGAGCCGGGGGCGATCCGGGTCTTCCGCATGTACTACTCGCGGTTGCTGTGATGGCGACGCTGTCGGCGTCGGCATCCCTGGCTCCGCCTCGGTGGTATTCGCACGGGTTCAACCACGTCAGCGTGTACCGGATGGCCGCCGTGCTGACGGCGGCGCTGCCGCGGCCGGCGCGGCTCGCCCTGGCTACGGCGATCGCAGCGGTGGCCGTCCGTCGCCTGGCCGCCGAGCGGGCCGTGGTGACCGCCAACGTGGCGCGCATGCTTCCCGACCTGCCGCCGGCGGCGCGCGCGTCGATGGTGGAGGACGTATTTCGGAGCTTCGCGATCTGCTTCGCCGACCTCGTGGCGGCCAACCGGCGGGCGAGCGCGCCGGGCCGCCTGCTGGCCGGCGTGACCGGCGCCCACCATCTGGGCGCCGCCCGAGGCCGCGGTGGCGGGCTCGTGGCGCTGACGGCCCACGTAGGCAACTGGGAGCTGGCCGGGCGCCTGCTCGCGCATCATGACGGCCGCCCCATCCACGTGGTGGTCGCGGCCGAGGCCGATCCTGCCGTGGAGCGCTTCCTCCGAGGCGGCCGGCCGCCGATCATCTTCGTCGTCCGTCGCGACCCGACCGCAGCGTTGCCGCTCTTCGCCGCGCTGCGCCGGGGCGCGACGGTGGCGATGCAGGGCGATCGCGCCCTGGGCACCCGCGGTGACGTCACTGTCCGCTTCTTCGGCGCCGCGGCCCGCTTCCCCCTCGGCCCGTTCGTGCTGGCCCGGGCGACGGGGGCGCCGGTGCTCCCCGCCTTCTGCGTTCTCGGGGTTGACCGACGCTACCGGATCGAGATGGGCGAGCCGATCGAAGTCGTGCCGGGCGGCGAGCGCGCGGCGCTCGAGCGTTGGGTGGACGTGCTCGAGCGAGTGGTTCGCGCCCATCCGGCGCAGTGGTTCAACTTCTTCGACGTCTGGAGCGGTGCTCCTGCGTCCTGAGCCAGTCGTCGCCGTCGCTGCGGGCGTCGTCACGCCGCTCGGGACCGATCTGGACGCGTTCTGGTCGGCCCTCGTCACCGGCATCGACGGCATCTCGGTCATCGAGGGCTTCCCCGTGGCGGACCTGCGAGTGCCGCGGGGCGGGGAGATCAAGAAGCTGCCGCCCTCCCTGGCCGTTGCGCCGGGCGCCTGCCGGGCCACGCTCCTGCTGGAGGCGGCGGCGCGCGATCTGCGGGCGCGAGCGAGCCTCGACGCGGCGCCGGCCCGGCGCGCCGTCGTTCTGGGCACGGCGCTCGGCGGCGTGGAGCAACTGGAGCGCGCGCTCGCCGGCGACCGCAGTGCGCGCCGGGCCGCCGCCGCGCTCTACGACAGCCCGGCCCGGGCGCTGGCCCGCCGGCTCGACGCCCGCGGGCCGGTGCTCACAGTGTCGACGGCCTGCGCCTCGGGGGCCACGGCGCTCGGCGTGGGAGCCGATCTCCTTCGGGCCGGGCGCGCCGACCTGGTGGTCGCCGGAGGCTACGACGCCCTGTGTCGGTTCGTCATGCGAGGCTTCGACGCCCTGCGCTCGCTGACTCGTGAGCGGGTGCGCCCGTTCGACCGCCGTCGCAGCGGCCTGCTGCTCGGCGAAGCTGCGGCGCTCGTGCTGCTGGCCCGCGAGGCCGACGCCTCCGGCCCGCGCCTCGGCCGGCTCCTCGGCCACGCCAGCACCAGCGACGGCGCGCACATCGCGGCTCCCGATCCCCAGGGGCGGGGGCTCGAGGCGTCGGTGCGAGCGGCCATGCGGCACGCCGGGGTGACGGCCGACGACATCGAGTTCGTGAGCGCGCACGGCACCGCCACGCCGCTCAACGACCGCATCGAGACGGCGGTGATCAAGCGCGTGCTGGGCCCGCGGGCCCGGGCGATCCCGGTGAACTCCATCAAGGGTGCTCTGGGCCACACCATGGGCGCGGCCGCCGCGCTGGAGGCCATCATGTGCCTGCTGGCCTCGCGCCACGGCGTCGTCCCGCCCACGCTGGGATTCGAGGAGCCCGATCCGGAGTGCGATCTCGACTACGTGCCTCGGCTGCCGCGAGCGAGCCGGCCTCGCGTGAGCCTCAGCACGTCGGCGGGCTTCGGGGGATGCAACGCCGCGCTGATTTTGGAAGGAGCGACGCGATGAGGCTCGCCGCCGTCGGAGTGCTGACGGGCTGGGGGGAGGGGGTGGCGGCGCTTCCCGACGACGCGCGCCGGGCGGCGAGGGGGCGAAGAGTCGTCGCGCTGTCGCCGCCGCCGAGCAGCGAGCGCTTGCGCCGCGCCACCCGAGAGTGCCGGCTCGGCGTGGCCGCCGTTCGGTCGCTGCTGGCGGCTGCCGGTCTCGAGCCCGCGGCGATCGCCGGCGCCGACACCGCCCTGCTCTACGTCTCGGCCGGCGCCTACGGCGCGGCCAACCGGGCCTTCATCGAGTCGCCGGGCGGAGCCTTGCACTTCCCGTACACCGCGCCGAGCGCGGTGCCGGCCGAGGTCACGATCGAGTTCGGTCTCACCGGCCCCTACATCATCCTGATCGGCGGTGGGGCGGTGACCATCGAAGCCCTGGCGCAGGCCGAGCGCCTGTTGGGCCAGGGATCGTGCGAGCGGGCGTTGGTCCTGGCCGTCGAGACGTTCGCCGAGTGCGCCGATCTCTATGCGCGCGCCCGGTGGGCGGTCGGCTCGCCGCTCGTGGAGGCGGCAGCCTGCGCGCTGTTCACCCCCGGCCCGCCCGTCCTCACCGTCGGGCCGGCCCCGGGGGGATCGCGGCTGACCGATCTGGCCCGCCGGCGCGCGGGCGAGACATTCGCGTGCGGACCGCTGATCGGACTGGCGTTGGCCCGGGAAACGGGCGACGATCCGTGGAGCGTCAGCGGGCAATGGCGCGGCCGCTCGGCCGCGCTGTTGGCGCGGTGAAAGAGAGGGCTATGGAACCCAAGGAAGTGCTGGACGAGCTCAAGATCCTGTTCGTGAGCCGGCTGCGGTTCGAGCCCGCCCGGGTGGCCGACGTCGCACTGGAGACGACGCTGCCCAAAGACGTGGAAGGCTCGATCGGCCTCGACTCCCTGGACTTCATCGAGCTCGGACTCGCCATCGAGGAGCGCTTCGGAATCGTGATGGACGAGTCGGAGGATCTCAGCGAGCACTTCGCCACGGTGGCCTCGCTCTGCCGGTTCATCGCCGAGCGCGCGAGAGCGCTGTGAGGCGGGTGGTCGTGACCGGGCTGGGCGCGGTGAGCCCGTTCGGTGTGGGCGTGAAGGCGTACTGGGACGGCGTGCGAACGGGCGCCTGCGCCATCCGGCCGATCACGCTGATCGAGACCGAGGGCTTCCGCTGCCGGATCGCCGCCGAGGTCCCCGGGCCGCTGCCCGGCTCGGCGCGACGCTCGCGCGCCGATCGCCTGGCTCTGGCGGCCGCGCGGGAAGCCGCCGACGATGCCGGGCTCGGCCCGCATGAGCGCCGCGACTCGGCCCTGGTCGTGGGCGCCGTCGGCGGCGGGATGCTCGAAGCGGAAGGCTGGTACTGGAATCTTCGCCGAAACACCCGGCCCGACCGCGCTGCGCTGGCCCGGCTGCGCGCGATTCTGCCGGCGTCCCACGCCGAGGCGGTGGGCAGCGCGCTGGGCCTTGGCGGTCCCCGCGAGACGATCGTCACCGCCTGCAGCTCGGGAGCGGCCGCGCTGGCGGTGGCGGCCGACCTGGTGGCCGGCGGCGTAGCGCCGGTGGCCCTGGCCGGCGGCGTCGATGCGCTCACCCGGATCTGCTACCTGGGCTTCAACGCTTTGAAGCTCCTCGACCCCGAGCCCTGCCGGCCGTTCGACCGGGATCGGCGAGGGATGTCCATCGGCGAGGGGGCCGCGTTCGTCGTCCTCGAGGACGCCGACCACGCGCGGGCCCGAGGCGCGCGGGCCTACGCCGAGCTGGCCGGATACGGCATGACGACGGATGCGTTCCACGTCACGTCGCCGCATCCCGACGGGGAGGGGATGGTGCGGGCGATGCAGGAGGCGCTGGCCTGCGCCTCGCTCGGCCCGGACGCCGTCGGCTACTGCAACGCCCACGGCACGGCGACACCGCAGAACGACCGCATCGAGGCCCGCGCGCTCCGCGTCGTGTTCGGTGAGGGACGGATTCTCGTGAGCTCAACCAAGTCCATGATCGGTCACGCCATGGCCGCTGCCGGAAGTCTGGAAGGCGTCGCCACCGTGCTGGCGCTGGTCCACGAAGTCATCCCGCCGACTGCCCATCTGACGACGCCCGACCCCGAGGTCGCCTTCGACTGCGTGCCCGGCGAGCCGCGGGAGATCGCCCTGGAGTGCGCGATCTCGAACTCCTTCGGGTTCGGCGGGCAGAACGTCACGCTGCTCTTCTCTCGGATATGAATCCGGCCGCCGTCATCACCGGTGTGGGCAGCATCAATGCCGCGTTCAGCGGCGGGGCCGAGGCTCTCGGCGCCTGGCTGGCCCGGCCCGGCTCGGCGGTGCGACGCTCGTCCCGGCTCGGCGTCGTGGCGGCGGAGGTGGACCTCGCGCTGCCCGGGCGTTTCGTCGGCGAGTCGGAAGCGCGGCGTCTGACCCGCATCTGCCAGCTCGCGGTGGCGGCGGGCCGGGTGGCGCTGGAAGACGCCGGGCTCGGTGCCGGCGCCGACCTCAGCCTCGTGTTGGGCACGGAGTTCGGCGATTTGCATTCCACGATGGCGTTCGCTGATGGCTATCTCGCCAGCGGCCCATCCGGGTTGTCGGCGCTGCTCTTTCCGAACACGGTGATCAATGCGATGGCCGCGGCCACGGCCATCGCGGTCACCGCCCACGGCCCTTCGCTGACGCTCAACGCCAGGACGGTGGCCGGTGAGCTTGCGGTAATCCGCGCGGCCGGCATGATCGCCGGCGGCCGAGTGTCCGCGGTCCTGGCCGGAGGCGTCGACGAGATCAATCCCCGGGTGAGCGAGGTGCTCGCTGATCTCGGCGCTGACGCCGAGGTGCGCGGCGAAGGCGCCACCTTCGTGGTGCTCGAATCTCCGGAGGCGGCCCGGAGCCGCGGCGCACGTGTCCGGGGTGAGATCGTGGGCGTCGCCTCTCGCACGCTGCCCGCGCGCCCTCACGGCGTCGGGCGTGACGGCGCTTCGCGCGCGATCCCGATCGCGCTGGCCGCGGCCGGGCTGGACGCCCGCGCCCCCGGCTGGGTGTACGCCTCGCTCGGCGGCGACCCGGCGCGCGATGCGTGGCAAGCGCGAGTCCTCGATGAGGCCCTGGCCCCGCACCGGCCGCCACGAGCCTCGCTGCGCCCGTGGCTCGGCGAGCACGCGGGCGTCGACGTGTTGAGCGTCGCCGCCGCGGCGTGGACGGCCCGTTCCGGGCGCCTGCCCGCGGACGACGGCGAGCCGGCGCGTCGGGTGCCCGGAGGTCAGGGGCTCGTTCACGGCCTGGCGCGAGGCGGGACCGAGGTTGCCATGGTGGTCCGATGAGGATCTGGATCGTCATTCCCGTGCTCAACGAGGCAGCGACGATCGGCGCCGTCGCGCGAGCCGCCCGGAGGCATGGGCCCGTCCTCGTCGTCGACGACGGATCGAGCGACGCCAGCGCCGCCGTGGCCGGCGCCGCCGGCGCCGAGGTCCTTCGCCACTCGCGCCGACTGGGCAAGGGCCAAGCCCTGCGCACTGGGCTGGCGGCGGCGCGGCAGCGTGGGGCGACCCACGTCGTCACGCTGGACGGCGACGGCCAGCACGAGCCCGACGATCTGCCGGCGTTGCGCGGCGCAGCGCGCCTCGCTCCCGACGCCATCATCGTGGGCAGCCGCGTAGGCGCCGACGGTACCGCGGACGGCGTGCCTGCCGGGCGACTCAACGCCATCCACGTGGCGGGCTTCTTCGTCAACTGGGCCAGTGGGCTCGCGGTGGCCGACACCCAGTCGGGATTCCGGATCTATCCTCTGGCGATCCTCGACCGGCTGAGCGTCCGTCGGGGCGGGTTCGTGTTCGAGACCGAGGTGCTGCTGGCCGCCGCGGCGCGAGGGGTGTCGGTGCGGGAGGTTCCCATTACCGTCATTGCGCGCGCGGGCCGCCGCAGCCGCTTCCGTCCGGTCGGTGACGGCATCGCCATCGGCGCGTACCTGGCCGGTCAGACGCTTGCGCGCTGGAGGATCGAGGCCCGCGCGGCGTGCGGCCAGGTGGCCGCCGTACTGAGCGCTGACCGGCGCCGGGCGAGGCACACGGCCATGCTCGAGGCCGGCGCGGCGCGTGGCGACTCGGCTGCGGCGTGGGCCACGGCGTCCACGGCCGTGGCCATCGACTATGCCAGCGCGCGTCTGAGCCTGTGGTGGCACCACCCCCGACGGCGGCGAGCCACCGCGGCGACCGGCGCGAGCCTGACGGCGCCCGTGCTGCTGGGGCTGGCGGTGGTTCATGCGCTGGCCGGTCGGTTCCTGCCCGATCTGGTCACGCCGCTGGTGCGTCGGGTCTACGCCCAGGATCGTCTGGCCGCCGCCGCGCCGGCGAGCCCGCCGGCCGCCGCCGACGAATCGGACGCCTCCGTGGCCACGCCGGGGCTGTCGTGAGCACGGCGGCCTGGGACGTCGTGGTGGTGGGTGGCGGACCCGCCGGGTCGAGCGCGGCGACGTTCCTCGCCCTCAGCGGTCTGCGTGTCGCGTTGTTCGAACGAGAGCCGTTCCCGCGGTTCCACGTCGGTGAGTCCGTCATGCCGGCGGCGATGCTGCTGCTGGAGCAGCTCGGCGCGCGCGACGCCTTGGAAAAGGCCGGGTTTCAGGTGAAGTACGGAGGGAGCTTTCACGATCAGGAGTCGTCGGCCGAGAGGATCTTCTATTTCCTCAGCGGCCAACCGTGGCCCAGCTACAGTTACCAGGTCCCACGGGCCGATTTCGACGCCCTCCTGCTGGACAACGCGCGCGCCCGCGGGGTGACGGTGCTTCAGCCGGCCACGGTGGAAAGTGCCGAGTTCGAGGCTGCCGGCGTGACCTTTACCGCCACGACCGCAGCCGGCCCCCTCACCGGACGCGCGGCGTTCATGGTGGACGCCAGCGGCCGGTCGAGCTTCATCGCCTCCCGCTTTGGCCAGCGCCAGCGGCGCCCAAACCTCGGCAAGGTGGCGCTCTTCGCGCACTTCCGGGGGGCGGAGCGGCTCTCTGGGAAGGATGAGGGCAATACCCGAATCTACGTCTTCCCCGAAGGGTGGTTCTGGTGGATCCCCCTGGCCGGGGACCTGACGAGTGTCGGCGCGGTCATGCACGCGCGAACGGTCCGGTCGTGGACTGGCTCGCCGGAGGACCTCTATGCCGAGATGATCCGGCGCTGCCGACCTGTCGCCGTCGGTCTCGCCGGCGCCGAGCGCGTCACTGCGGTGCACCGGGAGGCGAACTTCTCCTACGTCAACTCCCCGATCGTTGGCCACCGCTTCCTGGCGGTGGGCGACGCCATCACATTCGTGGATCCCATCTTCTCCAGCGGCGTGTTCATCGCGCTGCGGACGGGCCAGCTCGCCGCCCAGGCCATCGTCGCCGCGTTCCGGGACGGCGACTTTCGAGCTCGCCGGTTCCAGGGCTACGAGCGGCAGGTGTGGCGGAGCGTGGCGCCGCTCTTCCGTTTCATCCACAAGTACTACGAGCCGGCGTTCTTCGAGCTGTTGCTGCATCCCCAGCCGTACTTCGGGATGTACGAGGCGGTTCTGGCCGTCCTCTCTGGGGGCAGCCTCCTGCGGATGAGGTGGCGGACGCGCCTGGCCCTGGCCATGCTCTTCGCGGTGGCGCGCATGCACACGTGGCTGCGCCGCCGCGCCGGCCGCCCCGTGCACTCGCGGCTGGAGTGGTAGTGCGAGCCGAGCAGCGCCCGCGGAGGCTCAGCGACGCGCGCGGCGAGGCGAGCCCTTCAGTGATCGTGGTAGTGCGAGCCGAGCAGCGCCCGCGGAGGCTCAGCGACGCGCGCGGCGAGGCGAGCCTGTGATCCCAATCGGGCGAGCCGGAGCCAGGATGCTGCTGCGGGGCTATGCCTTTACCGTGGCCGGCATCGCCATCGGCGTCGCCGGGCTGGTCGCGCTCGGAGCGATGAGCGAGCGCATCGTTCGGTTCATCGAGGGCGGTGACCGCTTCGTGCTCGGCCAGATCTCCGTCGCCGGGCGGGGGATGGGGATGGGGGCGGGATTCACGGCGGGAGGGTTGCTGCCGGACGCCACCATCCGCGCCCTCGCCGCGGTGCCGGGAGTGGAGGGCGTGCAGCGGCAGGTGATGCTGCCGTTCAACCCTTCGGCCTCGCAGTTCATCACGCTCACCCACGAGCTGGTGCTGGGGCTCGACCTCTCGGTGCCGATGCCGAACCGCCACTACCGCACGTTGCCGGTGCGCGCCGGGCGCTTCCTTCGCGACGGAGACCGCAAGACCGCGGTGGTGGGCGCGGCCTTCGCCGCGGCCCGTGGTCTCGGCGTAGGCTCGCGGCTGACCCTGGAGGGGCAGACCTACGAGGTGGTCGGCGTGATGGAACGCACGCTGACGGCGCCCGACCGCTTCGTGATCGTGCCCATCGCCGACGCCCGTGAGCAGTGGGTGGCCAAGGATCCACTGCTGCGCACGCTGCTGGCCTCGGGGGCCGTGGCTCTGACGGCGGCCGATCTCAACACCGGAGCGGCCGTGGGCTGGCGCGAAGGCGAGGATCCCGACGCGCTGGCCCGCCGCATCCGCGAGCGCGTCGGCGGGGTGAACGTGCAGATCCCCAGCGAGTTGAGCGCGTTGCTGCGCTCATCGACGGCCTTTTTCTCGTCGCTCCTGGCCGGCCTGGCGGCGCTCGGTGTCGTCATCGGAGGGCTGTCGGTGGCCAACACCGTCGCCGCCGCCGTGTTCGAGCGGCTCCGCGACTTCGGGATCAAGCGGGCCCTGGGCGCTACCGATGTCCAGCTGGGCCGCGAGGTGCTGGCCGAGGCCCTGGCCGTCACCCTCTCCGGCGGGCTGGCCGGGATTGCGCTGGCTCTGGTGCTGGGCCTGGCTATCGACGGCTGGAGCGCGCCGGGCCAGCCGTTGTTCCTCTTCTCGCCGCGCCTGCTGGGCGGCGCCCTGGCCTTCTCGGTCCTGCTGGCCGCCGCCGCAGCGCTCCACGCCACGCTGAGGGTGGCGCGGCTGTCCCCCGCCGAAGCCATCCGGCGCGGCGCCTGACGCCGTGCTGCGCGCGGAGCGCCTGGTCAAGACGTACCGCGCGCCGTCGGGGAGCGCCCTCCGCGTGCTGGACGGTATCGACCTCAAGATCGCCGGCGGCGAGCTGGCGCTGGTCCTGGGTCCGTCGGGCGCGGGCAAGAGTACGCTCCTTCACGTGCTGGGGCTGCTGGAGGAGGCCGATGCCGGCGACGTCTGGTTCGGCGAAGAGCGCGTCAGCGCGCTGGGTCGCTCGGCGCGGAGTCGGGCCCGGGGATGTTCCGTGGGGTTCGTCTTCCAATCGTTCCTGCTGCTGCCCGCGCTCACGGCGCTCGACAATGTCCTGCTGGCCACGCGCTACGTGGGGACCGGCGGGGCCGCCACTCGCCGCCGGGCGCTGGCGCTGCTCGAGGAGTTCGGCGTGCTCGCCCGCCGGGATCACTATCCGCCGCAGCTCTCCGGCGGCGAGCAGCAGCGGGTGGCGTTCTGCCGGGCCGTTGTGAACGACCCGCCGATTCTGCTCGCCGACGAACCCACCGGCAACCTCGACGACGACAACGCCCGCGTGATCCGGGAGGCGCTGCGCGGACGCGCTCGCGCCGGAGCCGCCGTGCTCGTGGTGAGCCATCGCCCGGACGTCGTAGGGGGCGCCGACACCGTCGTTCGCCTCCAGGGGGGAATGCTCGCATGCTGAAGACCTTCGTCCTCGTCCTGATCGCGGCGATCATCGGGGGCACCGGCCACACCCTGCTCGCCAAGGGCATGAAGAGCGTGGGCGACCTCACGGAAGCGCCGAGCCACCGGCTGGGCGGCCTGGTGGCCCGCGCCCTCGGCAATCCGTGGTTGCTCGCCGGAGTGGTTCTGCAGGCCACGTTCTTCACGCTGTACCTCGGCCTGCTCTCGCGGGCAGACGTGAGCCAGGTGCTGCCGATGACGGCCATCGACTACATCGTGGTCGCCCTGCTCGCCTCGGTCCTGCTCGGCGAGGCCGTCACACCGGCCCGCTGGGCGGGGATCGGTCTCATCGTCGCCGGCGTCTTCCTGGTCGCGCGCACCTGATATAAAGAGGACGGATGCCCGAGTACCTCCGCACGCTCTTTTTGCACCCGCCCTCCTTCCAGGGATTCGATGGCGGGGCCGGCTCGCGATACCAGGCGCGCCGCGAGGTGCGCTCATTCTGGTATCCCACATGGCTGGCCCAGCCCGCGGCTCTGGTTCCGGGCAGCCGCCTGGTCGACGCCCCTCCGGCCGGCCTCACGCTGGACGACGTGGCGCCACGGGCGCGCGACTACGACCTCGCGGTGCTTCACACCAGCACGCCGTCGTTCGCCCACGACGTCAGGGTGGCCGAGACCCTGAAGGCGGTGAACCCGAGGCTCCGCGTTGGGCTGGTGGGCGCTCACGTCGCCGTGCGGCGCGAGGAGGCCCTGGCGGCCTCACCGGCCATCGACTTCGTCTGCGGCAGCGAGTTCGACTTCACCATTCTGGAGGTGGCCGAGGGAAGGCCGCTGGCCACGGTGGCTGGTCTCTCCTACCGCGCCAACGGCGGTTGCCGGCGCACGCCCGAGCGCCGCCCGCTCGAGGACATGGATGCGCTGCCGTCCGTGGTTGACGTGTACCACCGCGACCTCGTCGTCGAGCAGTACTTCATCGGCTATCTGTTTCACCCGTACGTCTCGCTCTACACCGGGCGCGGGTGCCGCTCCAAATGCACGTTCTGCCTCTGGCCCCAGACCGTGGGCGGCCAGCGCTATCGCACCCGCAGCGTCGAGCACGTGGTGGCCGAGATCGCCCGGGCCAGCCGTCTGTTTCCCCAGGTCCAGGAGTACTTCTTCGACGACGACACCTTCACCGACGACCTGCCGCGTGCCGAGGCCATCGCTCGCGCGCTGGGCCGGCTCGGGGTGACCTGGTCGTGTAACGCCAAGGCCAACGTGCCCGCGGCCAGCCTGCGGGTTCTGAAGGACAACGGCCTGCGGCTCCTGGTCGTGGGGTACGAGTCGGGAAGCCAGACCATCCTCAACAACGTGAAGAAGGGCGTGCGTCTCGACCACGCCCGCCAGTTCACTCGCGAAGCCAAGGCGCTGGGCATCAAGATCCACGGGACTTTCATCATGGGATTGCCGGGGGAGACGCGGGAGACGATCGAGGCGACGATCCGGTTCGCCCAGCAGATCGACCCCGACACGTTACAGGTCTCGCTGGCCGCGCCGTACCCGGGCACCGCGCTGTACCGCGAGGCGGTGGCGCGCGGGTGGCTGGGGGAGCGCGATCTCGTCGACGAGCGCGGCGTGCAGGCCGCTGTGCTGGGTTACCCGCACCTGCCGCACACGGAAATCTTCGCGTCGCTGGACGCGTTCTACCGGCGTTTCTACTTCCGCCCGCGAAAGCTCATCGCCATGGCCGCCGAGATGGTGCGCGACCCGGCGGTGGGGCGGCGCCGGCTCAAGGAAGGTGGCGAGTTCCTCCGGTTCCTGGCCCGCCGCCGGCTCGCGTCGCCTCCGGTACCAGCCTGAGCCGCGCCCCGGCGTCGTCGGCGCGCTCGAGCAGCTCGGCAACCGTCACCAGGGTGTAGCCGGCGTCGCGCAGGCCGTCGATCATCGCCGGCAGCGCCTCCAGCAGGCGCGCCGGCGCGGCGGCTACGCCTTCGGCGTCGTGCAGGTCGATGATGGCACCCGGATGAGCCCGTCGGATCACGTGAGCGGCCTGCCCGGCCGCCACCCGCGGCCGGAGGCCCTCCGGCTGGATCGACCAGAACACGCAGCGCTCCTTCCAGCGACGGAGGGCCACGAACATCGCAGCATTCACCATGCCCCAGGCCGGCCGGAAGTGGCGAGGCTCGCGCCCGGTCAGCTCGCTCAACAGGAGATGCGAGCGGCCGATCTCCACCTCGGTCCGGGCGGGCCCCGAGAGCCACAGGCTGCGGTGCGACCAGCCGTGATTTGCGACCTCGTGCCCGGCCGGCGCGATGGCGCGGACGACGTCGGGGGCGCGCGCCGCGCGCTGGCCGACCAGAAAGAACGTTCCGCGCGCGCTGCGGGCCGCCAGCGATTCCAGGATTCGCGGCGTCCACGCCGGATCGGGGCCATCGTCGAAGGTCAGGGCGATCCGCCGCGCGCTGCGCGGGCCCCGCCAGACACAGGCGGGCGTCACCAGGTGGGGAAGCCAGGCGTAGCCGATCCACGCGCCCACGGCACCGGTCAGCGCCAGCCGGGCCCACGTCATGGCGTGATTCCTTCACGCTCGAGCACGGCGCTGACCACCCGACGGCTCGCGTCCGGCCGGCGCAGCCGGCGCATCTGGTGGCGCATCCGGTCGAGCAACGCGGGCTCGGTGAGCGCCCGCTCCAGCGCGGCGCCCAGCTCGCGTCGCGTGCGTGCGATGAAGGCGATGCCCGAGCGAGAGGCGAAGCGCTCGTTGCGCCGCTCCTGGCCCGGCAGGGAACCATAGATCACCAGCGGAACCTCCACCGTCATGGCCTCGGCCAGCGTCATTCCGCCGGCCTTGGTGACGAGCAGGTCGGCGGCAGCCATGAGCCGGTGGAGGTGGGCCACGTAGCCCAGCGTTCGGACCGTCGTGCCCTGGGTGAGCCGACGCAGCGAGGCTTCGAGGTCCCGGTCGAGCCCGGCCACCACGATGCCTTGAACACCGAGGGGCAGAGTGGCCATCGCCCGAGCCACATGGCGGAGCCGCCCGAACCGGCCATGGGCGCCGGCCATGGCCAGGACCACGGGCGTTTGCGACGACAGCCCGCACGACTGCCGCGCCGCCGCCGCATCGAGGGCGTTCTCGAACTCCGGCCGCACCGGCATGCCGGTGACAGTGATGCGGCCTGGGGGGATGCCCCGCGCGACGAACTCGTGCCTCACCTCCTCGGCGGCGACGCAATAGCGATTCACGCCCCGGGCCATCCACTGGCTGTGGGCGACGAAGTCGGTGACGACCGTGGTGTGAGGCGGCACGCGCACGCCGCGCTCGGCGAGCGCGGTCATGGCCACGGCGGGCGTGGCGTGCACGGTGACCACCACGTCGGGCATCTCCTCGGCGAGCAGCCGGGTCAGGCGCGCCAGGCCGAGCCGCGTCATGCCGAACGCCAGCGGCGAGTCGCTGGTCATCCGATCGGCCAGCGCGTAGGCCGCACCCCACAGGGCGGGCAGGCGACGCAGCATCCAGTAGTAGAGCGTCCGACTGGCGCGCTCGAAGACGGGGCCCACGACGTCACGGAAGTGATCGACGACGCGGACGCCGGCGCCGGCCCGCTCGAAGGCGGTGGCCAGGCTTCGGGCCGCGACGTTGTGGCCGGAGCCGTAGCTCGCCGTGAGGATGAGGACGCGCGCCATGGAGCGGCCTCTATCCTACTCCGGCCGCGTCGTCGGCGCGGGGGGCTCAGCAGGTCCTGACGATGGCGAAGCCGAAGGTGCGCATGTGGGCGTCGACCTTCGGGCGCGACCTCCGATCTTTGCGGCGGCGATCGGACGACGGCGCGTCCGACCGCCGGCGGCGCTGGGCCTGGCGCCGCTCCTGGAGCACGTGGACGCCGGGCTCGTACGCGAACGCCGCCTTCAGGTACTCGTAGAGGTCGCGGCGGTCACGGGCCACGATCACGAGGTATCGCCCGCGCATTCCGGGGCCCCGCGTCGGGCTGCCCACGCCGCCCTCCGCGATGTCCTGCATCGCCTTTCGGGCGTCGCCGGTCACGAGGGGGCCGTGAGGAAAGCTCCCGGGCATCGAAAGCCCGCAGTGCGGGCAGAACTCGGTGGTGCGCAGGATCCTCGCCTGGCACTTGGGGCAGCGCTTGTAGCGATCGGTCCATCGGCGGGTGGTGATCATGGCTCGGGGGCAGCGAGCGAGCAACAATCACACCAAACCCGGGGGCTGCCGGAAAGATCGCGTGTCTCGGCCTTTTCAGCGCTGACCCAGGATCAATGGCTGCTCCGGCGCCAGGGGAAACCCATTCCGGGTGGTGCCACTTTGGATCAGCCGTGCCACCGGCAGCTGCTTCACTGAGGGGGCTTTGTTTCGGCCCCAGGACTACTCGGCAAGGCAGCTTCTGTAGTTCGCCCAGTCACGGCGCCCGTCGCGTGCTGCTCGCCCCCGCTGGGATAGCCTTCCTTCTTGAACGTGATGGTCGTATTTCTCCTGGCGCACCGGCGTCAAATCGGGCGTCACGGCCTTGGCGCCGCGGATGGTCCCATCGGCTCCGGGCGGCGTCGATCGGATCGGGATGGTCTGGTTCCGGCCATTCACGATGGTGGCGCAGCCGGTGAGCGAGTCGAAGCGCAAGGGGTTGCCACCGCGAGCGGCGACAGTAGGCGAGCGGTGGCGACCCCCTCCACAGACCGAGGGGCCTCGAACAGCACCATAATCGCGAGCCGGCGCTGCAGTTGAAACCCGCGCGGTAAGTAGGTAAGATTCCGGCCCGTGGACGATTAGACCTCAGTTGGCAGAGCGCTGGCCTCACATGCTGGCGCGGGCGCTCAGACCCCGCGATGAATCACTGTTTTGTCGCGGGGTTTTTCATTTGAACGTTGGCTGGCGGTGGGTGGATTTGGGCGGGTTTTAGGTCGTCGCAGGCACACCTACGGGCACATCAACGCGCCCATGCCCCACCAGGGGCAAGACGAGCCAACAACCACACGACGAGTCGCCACTCCTTCCCCGTGCCTTTGGAGTCATCGCTCATCGACACCACGCTCGCGCATCGGATACGGCCCAATGTAGCCGGCCGTCGGGTAGGTAGTTGCCTCCCTCGAAGCAGTTTCGGTGTCCGGCTGCTGGTCGGTGGGTGTAAATTCTAGGTCTTCGGCGCTCGGTTTGATTCCGGCGGCGATCTTTACCGCTTGTGGTGTGACGCCGGGCAGGACGTCAAGCTTCTTCTCACTCGCGACAAGCAGCTCCGGTCCAAACAGAAAGTCTGTGTCGAAGAAAAAGGCGCTGACAATATCATCGAAATTGATGGCATCAATCGTGTAGGGGCCGACTCTGCCGTCGCTCCCGAACGCTTCGTCGTTGTGCAAGTCCGTGAACATCTCCAGCGACGCGTATAGAACCAACCAATGATAGTCAGTGAATCGGTAGACCCTCGGGTCGTGTAGCGCGGACAGAAGCCGTTGAGTCTCGGCGAGAGCCTCGCTGCGACTGAAGAACCTCGCCAGTGACGGATACAGGACCGGGTATTGCTCGTCTTGCTCAGCAAGCTCTTCCTGAGACGGCTGATAGGACTCGCCGTACGGGTAAAGCTGATCGCGGGTCCACTGCAGCGCCTCAGCCAGGATGGCGAGAAATATGGGATCAGGTTCGGTCTGGAACTCGATCACGCCCGCCGCACCGTGATCCGCTCGTGCGCACCCCCTGCGATGTCCTTAGCGCTGCCGGGCTCGCCCGGCCGTTGAACGCGGGCGTGCACGACTTTGCCGCCGCCGCTACCGGTTGACGGCCGCTTTCGAAGCCGTCTTTCAGCAGCCCCACGACCGTGTTCTTAAGGATCGGGACGATATCGGCACTGGCAATCACCGCGGCCACGTCCAATAACCTACGGACGGTGCCGATGCGAAGATCACGATGCAATGCGTTCACCGCCGCATCGGGGGTGTTGCCGGGGACCTCTGCCGAGGTTGCGATTCCAAGCCTCTCGACGGCGGTGTGGTCAAATACGGCATATGCGGTCTGATCAGGTTTGTTCTTGGTCGCAGCGAGGGCTATCGCGATGCGTTCGGGGCTGATTGTATCGGTCACCTCGTAAACGGATAGCTCATCACCCGTCGTCTTGAGGTCGCCGAGAACGTCAGCGGGAAAGTCGAGGGGCACAGAGGGCAAGCCTACAAGCCACTTCATCGCCAAACGCTCGTCCCGAAATGCCGCCTTGCTCGACCGTCACCGTCACCCGCTGAGCAAGTTGTACCGACCACTTGCTCAGGCGGTTTATTCGCAGGCCGTGAATTGGGGTCGTCGCTTGACGCGGTCTGTTGATCTGATACAAGAAATCCGAGGAATTTTCGGGATCGATGTCCAGGCCGCGCACGTACTTTCTGATAAGCACATAACCAGCACGCAGATTCTCCACGGGCTGGACCAGAACCGCACCAAATGCAAGGCGCTTGATTGGGGGAGCCTGCGGCAGCCAAGCGGTAACGAGCTTCGTCAACGAGGCAAGAACTTCGGTAAACGGCCCAAGTAGCGGGAGGCTCGGATCTTCCTCTTCTGTCTTCACCACTGGCGCCACAGCCCAGTCGATGCGACCGGGCTGGATCTGGAGCGCCAGACGTCGTCCCTCGAACTCGCCGCGCGTCTGGTACTGTCCAGTCTTGGGACGGGACACAACAGCCTCTGGCGCGGCGCCGACGACGTCGTTCCACCAAGTGTTTCCTTCCACCTGCAGGACTTCATTCGAGAAGGCCGTGACCCGCCCGGTTTCAACGCGCCATGCGTCCAGGGGAGGCGTACTTCCATTGGTCGTCATAGCTGCTCCATCATCGTGGATATTGTAACGCCCCGAGGTGCATGGCCGGCCGAGTAAGCCAACAGAGGCCACTGCGCCAGAGGGGGTGGGAATCGCGCCTCCTCCCTACTCCCGCCCGCTCCAGGCCCGGTGCCACCGGAGCAGCGTCGCGATCTGCCGGGCGCTGAAGCCCCAGCGCTGTCCGGCCTCCTTGAGCTCGGCTTCAGCAGCCGCGTCCACGCCGCCATGCATCAGCTGCCGGTCGACGTACCACGTCATGCCCGCCTGCATTGCACTTGCCGGCACGTTCTCGCGGCGGGCCCAGTCCAGCACGTCGGCCTCGGCCCCCCGGCTCCACTCCAGTTCCGCCTCCAGGTGCGGCGTCAGCGGCGGCTCCACACCCACGATCCGACGCAGATCGGTCACGTCCACGCCGCCAGAGCGCGGCTCGCTCTCTGGCTCTGGATGCCGGGCCTCGTGTAGAGCGGCCACGGCCGTGACGGCTTCGTTGTACTGCGGGTGGTTCCGGTCCCAGTACGGATGCTTCGGGTCGCCCATGATCTTGTCGATCTGGGCCTGTGTGTGGCGCTGCTGTTCCGTCAAGGCCTCAGGCTGAGTGCCGGCTTCCTGTGCGTCGGGGATCGCGATCACTTCGTCTACCACGGTAGACCTCCTGGCTCATTGCCCACGCGGGGGCGGTCTGATAGGAAGAAAGACAGCATCAAGAGTCGGCGGCCCGTATTCGACCGCTACCAAATCGTCAGCCCCGGGGACCTCCAGGAAGCCGCCCGGAAGCTCGACGGGCACATTTTGGGCACATCAAGGGGTCGGTCGCTTGACCGGCGTCCTGTAAGTGTGTAAGGTTCCTGCCGTGGACGATTAGCTCAGTTGGCAGAGCGCTGGCCTCACATGCCAGAGGTCACTGGTTCGAGTCCAGTATCGTCCACCATCTCACTTTCCCTCATCGGGACGCTCGCCCTTACTCGGAGCCGTGATCTGGAACGCGGTTCAACGGGGGGCGCGGGAACCTCTCGGGACTTTCGGTCAACGTCCTGCTCTCGTCGCCAAATGACTACCTGGCATGACACTGTCCCCGCCGCGCTGCGAAACAGCCGGCGAAAACAAGCACTTCGGCGCGGAACGGGTCTTGCTCGATGACCCGGTATCGGAGGGGACATCCATGTGGATCGAGAAAGGGCAGCTCACTCGACGCAAGTTCGGCGCGCTGGCAGCCCTCCTCGTCGTGTCGCTCGCGGGGTGCCGCCGCGATTCACGCGCTGAGTCACGCGCTGGCGTCTCGCGACCGTCGCGGCCCAAGCAGAGCCCATCCCGCCCTTCCCGTCCAGGTTCCAATGCCCGCCCAGGCAAAGCCGCGGTCTCCAGGAGCTGATGACCGTATTCGGCGACCGCAGGGGGAATCGCCGTGAGGTCCGCGTCCGCAGCGCTCGTGCGGCGCGATTTCTTGACCGTTTGGGGCTAACCGGCTACGGTAAATCGTCATGTCGGACCGCCCCGAGACGACAGGGCCGCGGCTGCTGTTCATCGTCGCCCGGACGGAGACGAAGCTGCACTGGTACGCGCAGTCCTCGTTCGCCGACACCCAGAGCATCCAGGTCGTGCTCGACCGGCGGCAGGGCGAGCGGCGTCGCGCCGGGGCCCCGCCCTCGGTGGAGCGACGGCACAGCGACCGCCGCCAGTTCGACGTCAATGACCGGCTCCAGCGAGTCGGCTGGGCGGTCGTGCACCGCGAAGCCGCGCCCACCGCCCCCGTCCAAGCCTAGCCTCCCGGTCCGCTCCCGCGCCGAGGTTGCCGAGCGTCCGCCGATCAGCCTATACTCCGCTGCGCTCGCTGATCGGCGGTACGGGCAACCTGAGCGTTCCAGCCACTCCGGAACATTGGCTCTGGGAGCGAGACATGAAGGTATGCGTTTTCTTTGATGGTCAGAACTTCTACCGCTCGCTGCTGCGCTACGACGAATCCCTGCGGGTCGACTACGATCGCCTGGCCCTGTGGATCACCCACGCCGTGGGCGGCCCCGGCGCGCTCTTCGGCGGCGCCTACTACTACGTGGGCGTGTCGGCCGACGCTCCGCCGCTGGTGGAAGGGTTTCTCAAGGGTCTCGAGCTGCGTCCCGGGTACTTCGTCAAGCGTGAGCCTCGCGTCCGCCGCCAGGGGCGGTGCTTCGCCTGCGCGGCGGAGTACGAGTACTCCACGGAGAAGCGGGTGGACACGCGGCTGGTGGCCGACCTCATCCACTTCGCCGCCAACAACGCCTACGACGCCGCCGTCCTGGTGTCCGGCGACGACGACTTCGTGCCGGCGGTGGAGGCCGTGAACGCGCTGGGCAAGCAGGTGTGGGTCGCCACCTGGTCGGCCGAGGAGCTCTCCAAGGACCTGCGCGTGCGATGCTTCGGCCAGATCCATCTGAGCGATGGCGTGGCCGCCTTCCGCGCCGAGCGCGCGCGCATCGCGGCGGCGCGGCCCGCCCGCCCGCCCGCCGTCCCCACGCTGGACCGCGCGCTGACCGAGCTACAGCGCGCCGAAGCGCGGCTGCCCCACGTGGGCCGGGGCTACTTCGTGATGCGCTGGCGCTCCCACCTGCTCCCGCCGGCGGGCCCCGAGCGCGAGGCGCTGGTCCAGCAACTGGTCGAGGCCGGGCTCGCCGAGGAGTTCGAGATCACCGACCCCGAGGGGCGATTGGTGCGGGCCATCCGGAGCCGGGCGGCTACGAACCCAGAAGGCGTGTCAGCAGCCGGCTGACGCTTTCCAGTACGGTCTCGCTGCTGGTCCGCCGGCGCGAGTCCTGGGGCGCGTCGCAGTCCGGCTCGACGTCGGCGACGTCGACCGCCGGTCCCTGGAGCACCACGCGCGAGGCGCCGTCGCTTGCCCGCAGCACCTCGAGCCTCTGTGCCCACGTCACGGCCGGGGCGCGGAACGGTCGCCGGGCCTCGCGGCAGAAGACCGGCTCGCCGCGGGCCACCTGGACGTCGACCAGGATGGCGTGGTCCGCCCCGACTTGGCGGGCGCGCGCCACCGCGACCTGGCCATCGAGCTTTCCGGCGGTCACGCGCTGAGCGTCCCGCGGCGGCACTGCCCGCGCGTTGAACCCCTCCAGCAGCGCGCCCTCGTAGGCCGCGGCGAGATTGGCCCGCTCGCGCTCACTGAACGCCCCGGGGGCCAGAGCCACGCGCACGAAGACCGCGGGCTCGCGGATCTCGGTAGGGCGGAAGTCGGTGGCTCGGACTGCCGCCGGCTCGCGGGCCGGGTCGGCGAGCGGCCCGGCGCACGCGGCGAGCAGCAGGGCCAGCAGCGCCAGCGCCCACCCGGCCATGGCGTCAGGGTATCATTGGCCGCATGACGCTGGCCGAGCGTCTCGCCACGTTCACCGCCGGCCTCGCCGCGGACGATGTTCCGCCGGCCGTCGTCGAGAACGTCCAGCTGCGCGTGCTCGACACGCTCGGCATCGCCCTGGCCTCGTCGACGCAGGACTTCGCGGCGTCGGTGCTGGGGGCGCTCGATGCGTGGGGAACGTCGGAGAGCGCGGCCCTCGCGCTCGACGGGCTCGACGAGGTGGGCGCGCTGCTCAGGCTCTGCCGCATCTAGCGGCGGCGCCGGAGGACAGGCATGGACTTCGCGTTCACCCCGGAGCAGGAGGCGCTGTCCCGGACGCTCCGGGCCTTCGCCCGCAAGGAGCTGGCCTCCCGCTCGCAGCGCTGGGACAAGAGCGGCGAGTTTCCTTGGGACGCCTGGCGTCAGATGGGCGAGCTGGGCCTTTTCGGGCTGCGGGCGCCCGCGGCCTACGGCGGCCAGGAGGCCGACCTGGTCACCACCGGCATCGCCATCGAGGAGATCAGCCGGGGCGACTTCTCCTGCACCTACGGCATTCAGCTGGCCAGCCTGGCCGGCGAGATCATCGGCCGCAACGGGAGCGATGAAGTCCGCGAACGCTGGCTGCCGCCGACGATCCAGGGCGACGCTGTAATGGCCATCGCGCTGACCGAGCCGGGCGTCGGGTCGGACGCCGCCCGTTTGACCTGCCGCGCGGTGCGCAACGGTGACGAGTACGAGATCACCGGCGAGAAATCGGGTATCAGCCTGGGGATGGTGGCCCACGCCGTCATGCTGTTCGCCACGACGGATCCGGCCGCCCGCGCCCGGGGCGTGACGGCATTCCTGGTGCCGCTCGACCTGCCCGGGGTGTCGCGGAGCGCGCTGCGCGACCTGGGCGCGCGCGCGATCGGGCGGGCCGTGCTCTCCTTCGACCACGTACGCGTTCCCGCCTCGCACCGGTTGGGCGAGGAGGGAACGGGCTTCCATCACGTGATGCGCGGCTTCGATTTCAACCGCGTGCTCATCGCGCTGGCCTGCCTGGGGGCGGCTCAGGTCTCCCTCGAGGAGACAATGGCCTACGTCAAGGACCGGCAGGCCTTCGGCAAGCCCATCGCCCAGTTCGAGGGGGTGTCGTTCCCCATCGCCGAGGCGGCCACCCTGATCGACGCGGCGCGGCTGCTCGCCTACAAGGCGCTCTGGCTCGCCGATCGCGGGGAGCCCCATACGAAGGAGTCAGCGATGACGAAGTGGTGGGCGCCTCGCCTCGCCGTGGAGACGATCCACCAGTGCCTGCTGCTGCACGGCCATTACGGGTACACGGACGAGCTCCCCTTCGAGCAACGCCTCCGCGACGTCATCGGGCTCGAGATCGGGGACGGCACGGCGGAGGTCATGAAGCTGATCGTGGCCCGCGAGCTGCTGGGGCGCGAAAGCCTGCCGTACTGACGCGGCGGACGATGCCGCTCAAGACCTACACGCTGACCGAGCGCCCTCGGCTCGAGGACGAGTTCGAGCGTCTGGCCGAGGTGGGCTGGCCGCGGTTCCTGCGCCAGCGCGACGAGCTGGGTGTGGGCCGGCACTGGCCCCGGCTCTTCACGACGTTCAAAGATTTCCAGCTGCCGGAGACGATGGTGGGGATCCTCGAGCACGCGCTGGACGCGCGCCAGGCCGGGCGGCGACCCACTGCGCTGTCGGCGCTGGCCGCGATCACCGAGCCCGAGCGTCGCGGTCAGGGCCTCAGCGGCGAGATCATCAAGGCCATGGCCGCGCTGGCGCGCCAGCACGGGCTCGACGCGCTGGTGGCCCCCGTGCGACCAACTCTGAAATCCCGCTATCCGCTCACGCCGATGGAGCGCTACGTGCGCTGGACCCGCACCGACGGCGCCCCGCTGGATCCGTGGATGCGGGTCCACTGGCGGCTGGGCGCCGAGATCGTCCGCGTCGTGCCGCGCACGCTCGTCATCGTGGGCACTGTCGTTCAGTGGGAGGACTGGACCGACATGGCGTTTCCCGACAGCGGCCCCTACGCTGTTCCGGGCGCCCTGCAGCCGGTCATGATCGACCGCGCGCGGGACGAGGGCCGCTACGAGGACCCCAACGTGTGGATGCACCATCGGCTCGCGTGAGGACACCGTCATGGACCTGAGCCTGGCCGGAAAGACCGTGATCGTCACCGGAGGCGGCTCGAACATCGGCCGCGCCATCGCGCTCGCCTTCGCCCGCGAGCGCGCCCACGTCGTGATCGCCGACATCGATGAGGGGCAGGGCAGCAAGGTGGCGGCGGAGGCGGAGGCGATGGGCGCCAAGGCGCTCGCCGTCCGCACCGACGTCACCCGGTGGCCGGAGGTCCAGGCCACGGTGCGCACCACCGAGGAGCGCTTCGGCCGGGTGGACGTGCTCGTGAACAACGTCGGCTGGACGCGGGATGCGCTCTTCATGGAGAAGCTGCGCGAGGAGTGGGAGAGGGAGGTGCAGCTCAATCTCTGGGGCATGATCAACTGCACCCGGGCCGTGCTGGACGGGATGGTGGCGCGGCGGTCGGGCGCCATCGTGAGCCTGGGCTCGGACGCCGGCCGCATCGGCGAGTTTCGCGAGGGCGTCTATGGGGCGTGCAAGGCCGGCATCATGGCCCTCTCCAAGTCGATCGCCCGCGAGGTCGGCAAGTTCGGCGTCCGCCTCAACGTTGTCTGCCCGGGCATGACCATGCCCGCCGGCGATGAAGAGATCGGCGAGTTCAGCATGTGGCAGGCCCAGGAGAACCGGGCCTGGATGACGGACGAGATGCGGGCCCGGATCGCCAAGGTCTATCCGCTGCGGCGGATCGGCCGGCCGGAGGACGTGGCCGGCGCCGTCCTGTTCCTGGCCTCCGACCAGGCCGGCTTCATCACCGGCCAAACGCTCAGCGTCTCCGGCGGCTACACGATGATCTAATCGACCTCGTGACCTCCCTTGACCGCCACTTTCCCCGATGCGGAGGCAGGCTACGAACGCCCAGCCCGAAGCGGGTTCTCCCAGCGGAGCCCGGGGAAGCGGGCGAAGTCGCCGTCAGTCGAGCACAGCGTCAGGCCGTGTTCGATAGCGAGCGCGGCGAGGTGGGCATCGGGCACGAGGTGGGGACGATCCGTTGCTTCTCGGAGGAGCGAGGCCAGGACCGCGCGGTGCTGTTCCGTGGGTGTCGGGACCCAGACGGGCTCCTGGTCAAGCCACGCTTCCACCTGCTGCCACGCACTCAGGACCGTCTCCGGGTGCTGGAAGACACGCGGGTTGGAGACCAGCCGCACGAAGGCGAGGGCACTGGGCCACGGCACGCCGATCCGCGCGGTGCCCCGCAGCCGATCATCAAGCCATGCGCGAGCGGCCTCGTGCTGAGCCAGGGTGGAGACATGGGCATAGACAAGCAGATTAGCATCCAGAAGAATCACTTGAACCCTTCGCCCTCGGCGACCGCCAACACCTCCGCGACGTCGTCCAGGCTCCCCACGAGGCAGCGGCCGAGGTCGACCGGACGTGTGCGATAGGGCGTGACCGGACGCTTGCGCACCGTGGCCCGGGTGAGCCCGATCCGCAGTGCCTCGTTCACAAGAACCTTCAACGGCTTCTTGCTTCGAGCCAACTCGCGCCGAAGCAGGGCAGCAACGTCGTCGTCTAGTGTTAGGGTGGTTCTCATGCACCAGAGCATACAGATCGTGATGTCTTGATGCAACCTCCCAGGGTTTCCCGGAATGGGCGTCAGGCCCGCCGCGGTATCAGGCGCCAGAGTTTTTCGGGGCGCAGCGGCATGTCGACGTGGGTGACGCCGAAGGGCTGGAGCGCGTCGACGACGGGGTTGACCACCGCCTGGGGCGCGCCCACGCAGCCGGCCTCGCCCACGCCCTTGGCCCCCAGCGGGTTCACCGGCGTGGGAGTCACCGTGCGGTCCAGCTCGAACGAGGGCAGGAGATCGGCTTTGGGCGCCGCGTAGTCCATGAGGCTGCCCGACAGGAGTTGCCCCGTCTCGTCGTAGACGACTTCTTCCCAGAGCGCCTGGGCCACGCCCTGGGCGATCCCGCCATGGAGTTGGCCCTCGAGCAGCAGCGGGTTGATGACGTGCCCGACGTCGTCCACACCGACGAAGCGGCGAAGCTCGACCTGCCCGGTCTCCGCCTGCACCTCGACCACCGCCACGTAGACGCCGTAGGGGATCGTGAAGTCGGGCGGATCGTACACGCGGGCGGCCTCCAGCCCGGGCTCCATCCCGCGGGCGGGATCTGCTGGCCGCGGTGGGCGATCCGCGCGATGTCGGCCAGGCCCAGCGCGCGATCGCCGAAGCCGCGGACGTGGAAGCGCCCGCCATCGAACTCCAGGTCGGCCGCGGCGGCCTCCAGGACGTGCGCAGCGATCGTCCGGGCCTTGTCGCGCACGGTCTCAGCGGCGAGCAGCACCGCGGTGCCGCCCACCGTGGCGGCGCGGCTGCCGCCGGTGCCGAGCCGTGAGGGACGACGGCGGTATCGCCGTGCATCACGGTGATGTCGTCGGGCGTGAGGCCGAGCTGGTCGGCCACGATCTGCGCCAGCGTGGTGGCCGTCCCCTGGCCGTGGGGCGAGGTCCCGGTGAGCACGGTCACGCGCCCCGAGGGCTCGATCCGGACGGCGCCGTACTCGTGCCCGGCCAGGGCGCCGGTGCGCGAGGGACCTTTACCTCGGCGTCGGCTTCTCCACCTTCGTGGAGACGGCCAGGTCGACCAGGCGCTCGATGATGAAGGCGGCTTCGGGCCGGCCCGCACCGCGGTACGGCCCCGTCGGAGACTTCGTGGTGAAGACAACCGCGAACCCGGTACGACGCCGCCGGAATGCGGTAGGCGCCGGTGATGAGCCGGCCGCACAGGATGGGGGGCAGGCACGTGAAGCCCTCGAGGTGGGCTGCCCCCTCCAATTAAATAACGCTACCGGACTCCAGTTCGCGGCACGCCGCCTCCCACAGGACATAGCATCCATAGTGGAAGTCAATCACGGTGCCGTCGGCGTGATCGCACTCGTACTCGGTCGCGTCGGCGCCGATGGGGAGATCGCAGGCGACGCAAAGCCGGCCGGTGCCGGGTCCGGCCCAGAGCACCTGGCAGCGTTCACCGGGCAGGAGCCGGGCGGCGATCTTCCGGCGAATCGTGTCGTCGACGGTCATCGAGAATCGTGCGGGTCCGAGGCCGTGACCACCGAATAGACGGTGACGACGAGCCGGCGGGAGCTGCGGACATCGATTCCGGTCGGCGACATACGCGCGTCGGCGTCCATGACGATCCCCTTGTCGAACGCGCGGTCGAACGCCTCGGCGAAGCTGCTCGATCCCGGCTGCTTCTCGACGTCCATACGAATCTCCCCGGCCCCGCCCTTCTGCAAAGACGAGGCCGGCGGGCCGAACAGGCGGAGGCTGCAACTCTTACACCGGGTCCGGTCTTGCGCGAGGTGAGTATGCCCCATACTCTGCACGCGTCATGAAGCCCTGCGCACCTCGAACAGGCCACCCACGGCCTAAGCCGGGCACACGGCACTCGCTGCAATGAACCGGACTGACGCCCCGGTCGGCTCCCAGCGTGTGGACGCGATGACGGTGGCCGGTTGGTGGCGAAACGAAACCCTCGACCGCTATCTCGACCGTTGGGCAACGAAAAGGGCGGCCAAGGTCGCGGTCGTGGATGGCGTTGGCCGGCTCACGTGGGAAGGCCTGGCGCGGCAGGTCGAGCGGGTCGCCTACGGGCTTCAGGCCGCCGGTCTGGGCCCGGGGTCCGTAATTTCCTGTCAGCTGCCCAACTGGAACGAGTGGATTCTCGTGGCCCTGGCCGCGGTGCGGTTGGGCGCGATCCTCAACCCCATCCCGCCGACGTACCGGGCGAACGAGTTGCGATTCATCCTTCGGACACTCGCGGCCGAGGTCTTCGTGATCCCGGCACGCTTCCGCCGCTTCGATCACGTGGAGCTGGTCGCCGGCCTGCGGGCAGAGATGCCGGCGCTGCGGGAGGTCTTCGTCTGTCGGGGCGCGGCGGCGCCTGGCATGCAGGCGTTCAGCGGGCTCACCGACACCGCCTGGGAGGCGCGGGAAGCACGCCGGCCTCTGGCCGGGACCGATCCCAACCAGGTGACCGAGGTCGTCTTCACCTCGGGCACGACGGGCGAGCCCAAGGGGGTCATGCACACCGCGAACACGTCGCTGTCCATCATCTACCCACTGATCGACCGACTCGGCTTCGCCGACAGCGACGTCGCCCTGATGTCCTCGACCTTCGGCCACCAGACGGGCTACCTCTACGGCTACGGCTTGACGCTCCTGCTCGGCTCGACGGGCGTCTGGCTCGACGTCTGGAACGCCGAAGAGGCCGCCCGGCTGATCGAACTGGAGCGGGTGACCTATACGATGGGCGCCACGCCGTTCCTGCAAGACCTCGCGTATGCGCCAGGCGTCGGGCGACGCGACCTCGCGGCCTTGCGGCTGTTCATCTCCGCGGGCGCCGCCATCCCACGCACGCTCGTCCAGGACGCGCGCCGGACCTTGCGCTGCGTCGTCTCCGCGGGGTGGGGGATGACCGAGAACGGCCTCGTCACCTGCAACGGCCTCGACGACCCTGGGGAGAAAGTCTTCGGCACCGACGGCCGGCCGTTGCCGGGCATGGAGCTGGCCGTGGTCGACGGAGAGGGGCGGCCGCTGCCGCCGAAGACGGAGGGAGACCTGCTGGTGCGGGGCCACTCGCAGTTCGTCGGGTACTGGAAGCGCCCGGAGTTCACCAGCGAGGCGCACACCGCCGACGGCTGGTTCAAGACCGGCGATCGCGCGGTCCTCGACGCCGACGGTTACGTGTCGATCACCGGCCGCTCGAAGGACGTGATCATCCGAGGCGGCGAGAACATCTCGGTGGCCGAGATCGAGAACCTCCTGTTCGCGCATCCCCGGATCCAGAACGTGGCCATCGTGGCGATGCCCGACCCGCGGCTCGTCGAGCGGGCCTGCGCCTTCGTGATCCCCCGGCCGGGGCAGACGATCACGCTGGATGAAGTCGTTCGCTATCTCCACGGCCAGGGCCTGGCCCGCCACAAGCTGCCCGAGCGCCTGGAGATCGTCAGCGAATTCCCGATGACGCCCAGCGGCAAGATCCAGAAGTACCGACTCCGCGAGCTGATCGCCAGCACGCTGGGCCGGGCGCCGGTGCGCTGAGGAGCGGACGCGGCGGCGGCCTGGACTCGCGCCTGATGATCGATCCCCGCGTCCGGCGCGTGCTCGCCGCCTACATCTTCGCCGTGGCCGCCCTCGTCATCTTCAGCGTGATCGCGCTGGCCCTCATGCGCGAGCTGTACCCCGACCTCACCGATCAGGAAGGCGCGTTCGGGCTTCCCGGGCTGCTGGCCGGTGGGCTGGCCTCCTCGACCGCGTTCGTGGTGACGCTGCTCGTGGTCGCGCGGCCTCTGGATGCGGAGCGGCTGCGGCTTCGGCCGGGCCGGGAGACCGGCCTGAGCTTGGCGGCGATGGTGGTGGGTACGCTGGCCCTGGGCCAGACCCTGGACTCGGTGGTGGCGGTCCTGGGCCTCGCCAATCGCGGCACCATGGCGGCGATTCGCCACGCCCTCACCGGCGCCACCGGCGCCGATCTCTTCGGATCGGTGGTGGTGATCGGGGTGCTGGCCGGAGCTGCCGAGGAGATTTTTTTTCGCGGATACATGCAGACGGCCCTGCGCGACTCCTGGCGCCCGTGGCCGGCCGTGTTGGCGACGAGCGCGGCCTTCGGCGTGCTGCACGTGGACCTCGAGCTGATCCACTCCGTGCTGGCGTTCGCGCTCGGGCTCTGGCTCGGTCTCGTCACCGAGCAGGCGGGTAGCGCGCTGCCCGCGGTGGCAGCCCACATCGTCAATAACATCCTGTTCACGATGCTCACCGCCCTGGGCCTCACCGTGGACGCCTTTTGGCCGAACATCGCGCTGGGGGCGGGGGCCGCCGCCGTCTTCGCGGGATGCGCGGTCATCGTCGGCCGTCTGGCGCGGTAGGCTCGGAGGGCTGTGCTACGCTTGGCCCGCTTTCCGACCAGGAGGTAGCGACCATGGACGTGAAGGAGTTGATCGCGGCCCGCGATACGCCGCAGCCGCACCGGCCGCCCAGCGAGGAGCGTGCGCTGGCGCCGGGCGACGCGTATAGGCTCCAGGACCGGCTTCGCGAGACGCTGATCGCCCGCGGCGAGCGGATCGCCGGGTGGAAAGTCGCCTTCACCACCCGCGCCCTCCAGGAAGCTTTCAACTACCCGGAGCCCATCAGTGGGTTCCTGCTGGCCTCCGGCGTGTTCGCCAGCGGCGCCGAGATCCCGTACGCCCGCTTTGTCACCTTGATCGTCGAGGCGGAGATCGCCTTTCTACTGCGCCGGGATCTGGCCGGTCCCGGTGTGACGCCGGCCCAGGCGCTGCTGGCGGTCGAGGGAGTGCTGCCCGCGCTGGAGCTGCCCGACCTCCGCTACAGCGGAAAGCCGACCGGCACCGACATCATCGCCGACGGCGCCGCCTCGAACGCCATCGTTCTGGGCGGGGCCATCACCCCCCTCGCCGGGCTGGACCTCGCGCTGGAGGGGCTCGTGTACGAGCACAATGATGTCGTGGTCGCCACCAATACCGGGGCGGAGGTCATGGGCAATCCGCTCAACGCGCTGGCCTGGTTGGCCAACCACCTCGGCGTGCGGGGCCTCAGTCTCCGGGCCGGTGATGTCGTGATGTCGGGCTCGATCTCCAAACTGCTGAGGCCGGCCAAGGGCGACACCGTGCGCGCCACCTACACGCGCCTGGGTTCCGTCTCCGCGCGGTTCGTCTGAGATGCCCGCCGCTCCCCGTCTCCGGGATCGCGTGGCGGTGATCACGGGGGCGGGCGGCGGCATCGGCGCCGCCGTGGCCGCCGGGTTCGCCGGCGAGGGCGCTCACCTGGTCCTCAACGATCTCGCGGCCGCGTGCGACAGCCTCGAGGCCGCCGCCGCTCTCGCGCAGGGCACGGGCGTGCGCGCCGTCGCCCTGACCGGCGACGTCGCCCGCGCCGATGACATGACGGCTCTGGCCCGGCGGGCCGTGGACGACTTCGGGCGGCTCGATGTCCTGGTGACCTGCGCCGGTATCGACGGGCAGGGACTCTTGGCCGAACAGGACGAGGCGGCCTGGCTGCGCGTGATCGACGTAAACCTGGGCGGCACCTATCGGGCGATCCGCGCCGCGCTGCCGGCGATGATGGCGCAGCGGGAAGGCCGCATCATCACGGTGGCGTCCGTGCTGGGCAAGTTCGGCGGCTACGGCTTCATTACCGCCTACGTCGCCTCCAAGCACGGCGTGATCGGGCTCACGCGCGCGCTGGCCGCCGAGCTGGGGGCCCAGGGCCTGAGCGGGATCACGGTGAATGCCGTCTGTCCCGGCTACGTGCGGGCCGGCATGGGCGTCCGCATGCAATCGACCAAGGCGGGCCCTCTGGCCGGCGAGGAGATCTTCGAGCGGTACTACAAGCGTCAGACCGCGTTGCGCCGGATGGTGGAGCCCGAGGAAATCGCCCACGCCGCCGTCTTCTTGGCCCTGCCGGAGTCCGCGGCCATCACCGGCCAGGCGCTCAACGTGGACGGCGGCTTTATCATGTCGTGAAGTTCGCGCGGGCCGGAGGGCCCGAGAGGAGCCCGGCATGTCGACGGTGCTGTACGAGCAGAAGGACAAGGTCGTCACCATCACGATGAACCGTCCGGAGGCGATGAACGCCATCGATCCCGAGACTCACCAGGCGCTGGTCGAAGCCTGGATCCGGTTCCGCGACGACGACACCGCGTGGGTGGCCATCCTCACCGGCGCCGGCGACAAGGCCTTTTCCGCCGGCGCCGACCTCAAGAAGATGATCCCGGCCGCGTTCGGGGGCGGCCGCGGCTACAACCCGGTCGCCCACAACGCCTACGGCCTCGGCGGCATCACCCGCGGGCTCGAGATCTGGAAGCCGATGATCGCCGCCATCAACGGCTTCTGCCTGGCCGGAGGCCTCGAGCAGGCCCTGGCCTGCGACTTCCGCCTGGCCGCGCCGCACGCTCGCTTCGGCCTGACCGAGGTCCGCTGGGCCATCATGCCGGGGGCGGGCGGCACGCAGCGCCTGCCTCACGCGGTGGGGATCACCAAGGCGATGGAGATGATCCTCACCGCCGAGCCGATCGATGCTCAGGAGGCGCTGCGCGTCGGCCTCATCAATCGCATCGTGCCGCAGCCCGAGCTGATGCCCGCGGCCCGCGCGCTGGCCGAGACGCTGTGTGAGCGGGGCCCGCTGGCCCTGCGCGCCGCCAAGGAGGCGGTGCTCCGCGGGCTCTCATTGCCGTTGCCGGACGGCCTGCGGCTGGAGGCGTTTCTGTCGGGAACGCTGCGCGGCACCGAGGACGCGGCGGAGGGGCCGAAGGCCTTCGCCGAGAAGCGGAAGCCGAACTTCAAGGCGCGCTGAGCGGAGCCGATGACGACCGATGAGCTGGTCGCTCTCACGCGCGCGCGCCTGGCCGCTCACCCGCGCCGGGTGGTGCCGCGTGGCGTTCTGGTGCAGGCCGCCGTGCTCATCCCCATCGTCGACCGCGGTGAGCCCTGCCTCGTCTTCGCCAAGCGGACGGACCTGGTGGCCCACCACAAAGGCCAGATCTCGTTCCCGGGGGGGATCGTCAGTCAGGGCGACGGCTCGTTCCTCGACGCGGCCCTCCGCGAGTGCGAGGAGGAGATCGGCTTGCCTCGCCGGGCGGTGGAGCCTCTGGGGGCGCTCGACGACAGCGAGACCGTCGCCACCCAGTTCATCATCACGCCCTGGGTGGGGCTCGTGCGCGAGCCCGTCATCTGGCGCCCCGACGGCCACGAGATCGAGAAGGTCCTCGAGGTGCCGTGGTCGGCCCTCACCGATCCGCGAAGCTTCCGCGTGGAGCACTGGGAGCGCGACGGTGTCCGGCGGCCCGTGTACTTCTATGACTGGCAAGGTGAGACGATCTGGGGCGCGACCGCCCGGATCCTCAAGCACTACCTCGATCTGGTCAGGGCGCCCGCCTGAACAGGCCGCCGATCGGCCTCTGCCAGGAGTGTTGCCACGCCCGTCCGGTGACCTCGGCGCGTGGCTCGACCTTCTGGCGCTGCGCGCTCAGCGAGCAAGACCCGCGCTTCCCGAAGTACCCACGCCTGCCGGTCCTGCGCTGCGCCGGCTACGCACCGGGCGACGGAGCCTCATCGCCCGGCGCGTCTGATCTCGAGAACCGTTCGTAGAAGCGCGTCCGAGTAACCGCCGTTCGAGCGCGGGCTAAGCCCGCGCAACCTGTGTGGCACCCCGCGCGAATGGGGAGGTTTGGAGGGGGCGGCCGCTGCCCCTTCCAACTTCATGGCCCGTCGCGGCCCCTTCCGATTCTTAGGTCGTGTGCTGGCGGTACGGCCGGCGGTGCCAGCGCTTCTCGCCGAGCTCGGCGAACTTCTCGCGCTGCTCGGGGGTCAGCAAGGGCGTGATCTCGCGGAGGTGACGTGCGCGCATCTCGACCTCCGTGGCCATGAGCCGCTGGACCTCGGCCTGCTTGGCGTCGATCGATGGCTCGTCGGCCTCCCCGAGGATCAGGCGGCGCAGCTCGGCGCGGGCCTGCCGGAGGGCTTGCCGGTGCTGTCTCCAGACCTCGGCGTCGCGCTGGTGGATCTGCTGGAGGGCCTGCACCTGCTGATCGGTCAGCCCGAGACGCTGTTGCAGGTGGCTTTCCCACTGGCGGGGAGTCGCGTCCTGCTTCGGGGGGTCGGCCGCCTGCGTGGCGGTGGCGCCGACCAGGGCGGCGACGCTAACGAGGGTGGCGGCGCGGAGCCAGGCTGTGCGTCTCATCCGAGGAACCTCCATCGGGGAATTTGGATGCGGTGCCTGCCGGTAAGACGCCAGCGGCCTTCTGAGTATTTACACGGCGCCGACAGCCGGGCGCCCGTCGCGTCTTACGGCCACCAGAGATAAAGGAAGCGTGGTCCGAGCCCGGTGAACCCGGCGAGCTGGGAGAGGCTCGCCTCCAGCCCGCCGACCGTGGCCTCAGAGCGCGCATAGTAGGTGGCACGGTACTCGCGCGGGCGGCGGTACACGATCACCCGTGCCTCCTCCACACCGGCCGCCCGGCGGGCCAGGGCCAGCGCGTCTGGCATGTAGCCGATGTGATCCACGAGACGGTGGGTCAGGGCTTGCTCGGCCGTGTAGATACGGCCGTCGGCCAGCCGGCGGGCGACATCCGGGGCGAGCCGGCGGCGCTCGACGAGCTTGGCCACGAACTGCTGGTGCAGCTCATCGATGACGCCCTGGAAGATCTGCCGCTCCTCGGGCGTCAGCGTGCGGAAGGGGCTGCCCATGTCCTTGCGCTCGCCGGACTTGATGGTCACCGGCGCCACGCCGATCTTCTGCAGGAGGCCCTCGGCATTCAGGCTCACCATGATGGTGCCGATGGACCCGGTTACGGTCGTGGGATGGGCCACGATGGTGTCGGCGGCCAGCGCCACGTAATACCCGCCGGAGGCGGCGACGTCCATCAGCACCGCCACCAGCGGCACCGGCACGCGTTGCCGGAACAGGACGAGCTCACGGAAGATGATGTCGGACGCGGTGACGGTGCCGCCCACGCTGTTGATCCTGACGACGACGGCGCGGACCTTCGGGTCCGTCTCGGCCTTGGTGAGTTCCTCCCGCAGGCGGACGAGCAGCGGCACGCGTGGCGGTGGGCTCCCGATATTGAGCACAGGGGTGACCGCCTCGTCGGTCAGCACACCGGAGACGTCCATCAGGAGGATCTTGGGGTCGCCGCGCCCTTCGACGGTCGCCTCCTCCAGGGGGCGCACGCGCGGGGTGAGGTCGAGGGAAATGACCGAGCACCCGGCCAAAGCGACCGCGATCAGCACGGCCAGCGCGCGGCCCGAACGTCCTGGCATGGCCCGAGTATACCCAAGCGCGTTCTTGCCGCGCGCGCCGCTCGGGGGCGATAATCGCGCGCCGTGACCCCGCTCACCCTCGACGACGTCCGCGCCGCCTCCGGCCGTCTCCGCGACCGCGTGCTCCGCACGCCGGTGCTCAGCTCCGAGGCCTGGGACGAGACGACCGGCCTTCGGCTGTTCTTCAAGTGCGAGAACCTGCAGCGGGCGGGGTCCTTCAAGATCCGGGGCGCGCTGAATCGGCTGCTGACGCTGGCCCCGGCGGAACGCGCGTGCGGCGTCATCGCCTTCTCGTCGGGTAATCACGCCCAGGGCGTGGCCCTGGCCGCCCGTCTGGTCGGCACCACGGCACTCATCGTCATGCCCAAGGACGCGCCGATCTTGAAAGTGGAGGCCACCCGCAGCTACGGGGCAGAGATCGTGTTCTACAACCGCCTGCGCGACGATCGCGAGGCGATCGCCCGTCGCCTGGCCGCCGAGACCGGCCGTGTGCTGGTCCCCCCGTTCGACGACTACGCGATCATGGCCGGTCAGGGAACCGCGACGCTCGAGCTTCTGGAGGATGCACCCGATCTCGACGCGGTCGTGACGCCGGTCGGTGGCGGCGGGCTCATGGCGGGCGCCAGTGCGGTGGCCCGAGCGCTGCGCCCGGCGATGGCGGTCGTCGGCGTGGAGGCGGAGACCGCCAACGACACCTACCTGTCGATTCAGAAGGGCGCGCGCGTGACCATCCCGCCCCCGCCGACCATTGCCGACGGCATCCGGCTGACGACGCCGGGCGCCCTGACGTTTCCCATCCTCCAGGCCAACCGCGTCGAGATTGTGCTGGTCACGGATGATGAGATCCGCGCGGCCGTGCGGGCGCTCGCCCTCGAGGCACGCATCGTGGCCGAGCCGACGGGCGCCGTCGGGGCGGCAGGGGCGCTGGCCGGCAGGCTGCCGGTCAAACGCGGGGCCCGGGTCGGCGTGATCCTGTCCGGCGGCAACATCGACCCCGCTATGCTGGTCGAGATCCTCGGAAAGGCGTTGCCGACACCGTGATCGCGGCCGTCGTGTCGGCGCTCCACCTGCTGGCGCTCGCCATCGGGCTGCCCAGCATCTTCCTGCGTGGCCGCGCCCTCAAGGGCCCGCTCGACGCCGACGGCCTGCGCCGTCTGTTCGCCGCCGACACTGCCTGGGGCCTGGCCGCCTTGCTGTGGCTCGTCACCGGGCTGCTCCGCGCCTTCGGCGGCCTGGAGAAAGGTACGGCGTTTTATCTCGCCTCCACGCTGTTCTGGATCAAGATGGGCCTCTTCGTCGCCGTCGTCGCGCTCGAGCTGTGGCCGATGATGACGTTCCTTCGGTGGCGGGCCGAGCAGCGGCGCGGTCTCCGGCCCGACACCTCCCGGGCGCGGACGCTCTACGTCGTCACTCACGCTGAGCTTGCTCTGGTGGTCATCATCGTTTTCGTCGCGAGCTTCATGGCCCGCGGCTTCGGGCTCCGGTAGACCATCGGAGGGGGCCTCGACGGGCCATGAAGTTGGAAGGGGCAGCGGCCGCCCCCTCCAAACCTCCCCATTCGCGCGGGGTGCGACACAGGTTGCGCGGGCAAAGCCCGCGCTCGAACAGGTGTCGTGGATTCGGGACGTTGACGGGCGGGTGGGGCCCGCGGGAGAATGGCGACGATACACGGCGTATCGGGGGTGGAGGACCGGAGTGACTGAGCACTGGTTTTTAGCGGCGATGCTCTTCGCTGTTGGGCTTGAAACCCTGGCTGCGATCTACCTTGCCTACCGCGTCTACCGGATGTCGGAGCGCATCGAGGGTCTGACGGCGGCCGTGTACCTCGAGGCGCGGAAGATCCTTACCCAGCTCAGGTAGTCCGCCCGCCTTCGGCAGTTCTTCCGCTGCTCACCGTGCGTGGAAGGCCGGCACGACCTCCTCGGCCAGGCGCTGGACCTGCTCGCCCACCCGGTCGGGCGGACACATCGGTCGCACGATGAACTTGGAGCCGCCCCCGCGCACGTACTCCTCCAGCCGCTCGGCCAGGACCGCCGGTGGGCCGAAGGCCGTCACGCGGGGCAGGGTGGCGTCGTCCACGCGACCGCGGGGCACGAAGGGCATGGCCATGGCGCGGGCGGCGGCAGGATCTGCGGCGAAGCAGTAATAGAGGAGCGCGCCGAAGTGATCGGCCGGCACCTCGCGGCCGGCCTCGGCGGCGAAGGCCTGGGTCTTCTCGACGCCGACGCGGAACTGCTCGGGCGTGATGAAGGACGGGATCCAGCCATCGCCCAGGCGCCCGGCCCGCCGCATGGCCGCTTCGCTGTTGCCGCCGATCCAGACCGGGAACGGCTGCTGGATCGGCTTGGGCAGTACCGTCACCCGGTCGAGCTGCCAGAACTCCCCGGCGAACGTCACCTCGTCCTCGGCCCAGCACCGGCGCATGATCGCGATCGCCTCGTCGGTGCGCCGGCCCCGCTCCTTGAAGGGCACGCCGGCGGCGCGGAACTCACGCTCCTGCTCGACGCCCACGCCCAGCGCGGGCAGCGTCCGCCCGCCAGAGAGGAAATCGATCGTCGCCAGCTCGCGGGCCAGCAGGACCGGCGAGCGAAACGGGGTGATGAGCACGCTGGGGCCGAACTTGAGGCGGCGCGTGCGCGCGGCCACTGCGGCCATGGCGGCCACCGGCTCCAGCACCGGCGTGGGCGACGACAGCCGCTCGTTGAACCAGAGCGAGTCCACGTCCGCGCGCTCGCAGAGATCGACGAAGCGCCAGAAGTGATCGGCGCCCACGGGTTCGGCCGGCCAGGGACCAGGCATCACGCCGATGCGATACTTGATCCGCATGGCGGGATCGTAACACGCTCGTTGACGATCCGCCTGCCCGCTGCCTACAATGAACCACGGTTCATCACTCCGTGATGCGAGACCCGGCCAAGCCTCGGCAGATCATCGAAGCGGCGATCCGCGTGTTCGCCCGCAACGGTTACTACAATTCGCGCGTGAGTGACATCGCCCGCGAGGCGGGCATCGCCAGCGGCACCATCTACCTGTACTTCAAGACCAAGGACGAGATCCTGGTCACCCTCTTCCGGGAGAAGATGGCGGAGTGGGTGGCCTACGTGCGGGGTGAGATCGCTTCCGAGCCCGACGCGGTAGCCAAGCTCCACCGCCTGGTCGCGCTTCACTTCAGCGTGCTGGAGCGGTACCCGGAGCTGGCCGAGGTCGTCCAGGTGGAGTTGCGTCAAGGGCAGAAGTTCTTCCGGGGCGCCTCCGCCCGTGAAGTCTCCGCCTACTTCGATCTGATCGGCTCCGTCATCGAGGAAGGGATCGCAGCGGGGCAGGTCCGTCCGGACGTCCCGGTGAAGGTGGCCACCAAGGTGCTCTTCGGGGCCATGGACCAGATGGCGACCTCCTGGGTGCTGGGCAAGCGCGCCTATCGTCTCAGCGACGCGGCCGAGTCGGTGGCGTCCATCTTCCTCAAGGGAGTCTCCAAAGATGGGGTTTGAGACCCTCCTCTTCGCGCGCGAGGAGAGCTTCGCGGTCATCACGCTCAATCGGCCCCCGGCCAACGCCATCAGCGAGCGGCTCGTGCACGAGCTGAGTGACGCGCTGGCGTCGGTGGAGCTGGACGACAGCGTGCGCGTGGTCATCATCACCGGGGCCGGAGACCGCATCTTCTGCGCGGGCGCCGACCTCGGCTCGGCCTTCTCGGGCGGCAACGTCGACGCCTTCATTCGCTTCGGCAACGGCGTGCTGCGGAAGATTGAACGCTTCCCCAAGCCCGTCATCGCCGCCCTCAACGGCCACGCTCTGGGCGGGGGCTGCGAGATCGCCATGGCCTGTCACTTGCGACTGCTCAAGGAGTCCGCTCGCATGGGGCAGACCGAGTCGAACCTGGGTATCATCCCCGGCTTCGGCGGCACCCAGCGCATGCCCCGGCTGATCGGGCGGACCAAGGCCCTGGAGTTCATGATCCTGGGCACCCAGGTCCCGGCCGCCGAGTGCCTGGCCCTGGGACTCGTCAACCGCCTGTGCACGGAGGGCGAGACGCTCAACGACGCCAGGGCTCTGGCCCGGCAGATCGCCGCGCGGCCGCCGATCGCCACGCGCCTCATCCTCGAAGCCGTGGATGACGGCTTGGAGGCGCCCATCGACCAGGCGCTGGAGATCGAGGCGCGCGCCTTCCTCAAGACCTTGCGCACCGAGGACGCCGCCGAGGGCATCCAGGCGTTCTTCGCCAAGCGCGAGCCCCAGTTCAAGGGAAAGTAGCCGGTGGACCTCGGCATCCGCGACCGCGTGGCCATCGTGACGGGCGGCGCCCGCAGCCTGGGCAAGGCCGACGCCGAGGTCCTGGCCGGCGAGGGCTGTCGGGTGGCCATCCTCGATCTCAACGGCGAGGGCGCCGAGGAGGCGGCCAAGGAAATCACGGCGGCGGGCGGCGTGTCGAGGGGCTACGCCTGTGACGTGCGCGACGCGGCGCGCGTGGGCGAGGTGGTGGCCGCCGTCGAGCGCGACTTCGGCCCGGTGTCGATCTGCGTGAACAATGCCGGGCTGATTTACACGATGGGACAGCTCAAGGACACCCGGCCCGAGGACTGGGAGCTGAACCTGGCCGTCAACCTCACCGGGACCTTCAACGTCACCCGAACCGTGTTCCCGGGCATGCGCGAGCGCCGGTGGGGGCGCATCGTGTGCATGGCCTCCATCGCCGGGCTCATGGGCGGCTTCGGCCAGACCGCCTACGCCACGACCAAGATGGGGTTGGTCGGGTTCGCGAAGTCGGTGGCGCTGGAGGGCGCCCGCGCCAACGTCACTTGCAACGTCATCGCGCCGGGGATCGTCGGGCCCAACGCCAAGCTCTCGCCCATGTACGACCGCATGGTCAAACGCGTGGCCATGCAGCGGGAAGGCGAGCCGGAGGACATCGCCTGGGCCATCGCGTTCCTGTGCTCGGAGCGGGCGCGCTACATCACCGGAGCCGTGCTCACCGTGACGGGGGGCATGGATCTCTTCACCTTCTAGGGGGCTCATATGCCGACGGTCAAGGAAGTGTTCGAGCAGATGCAGGGCCGCTTCCGCCCCGACAAGGCGGCGGGCACCCACGCGGTGATCCAGTACGACATCAGCGGCGACGGCGGGGGCACCTGGCACGCCGTCATCAAGGACGGCGCCTGCGCGGTGCAGGAAGGGGCGGGGACCAATCCCACCCTGACGCTGTCCATGGCCGCCCCGGATTGGCTCGACATGGTCTCCGGCAAGCAGTCCGGGCAAATGCTCTTCATGTCGGGCAAGCTGAAGCTGAAGGGGGACATGGGGCTGGCGATGCGGCTCGGATCCATGTTCTCGATGTAGGGCGGGAGGCAGCATGGGTCAGGAGCGCTTCGCCGATGTCGTCGAGCGGTTCACCAACGGCTTCGCCGACGGCGGGGCCGCGGCGGACGCGGCCCGGCAGTGGCAGGAGGAGATCGACCGCAACCTGCGGCGGGTGCGGAACCTGGGCGAGCTGATGCTGCGACCGCGGGAGCCCCGCACGGGGCGAACCCCGCACCAGGAGATCTACCGGCGGAACAAGTCGCGCCTGTACCGCTACGAGTCGCCGCGGACCCACCGGACGCCGGTGCTGTTCGTGCCCAATCTCGGCATCAGCCGCCCGTACATCTTCGACCTCATGCCCGGCAGCAGCTTCGTCGAGCACATGACCCGCGAGGGGTTCGACTTCTACCTGCTCGACTGGGGAGTCTTCGGCCCCGAGGACAACGGGCTCACCCTCGAGGAATGCGTCACCCGCATCCTGCCTCGCATGGTCGAGAAGGTCCTGGACAGCTCGGGCGCCGACGAGCTGTCCGTGCTCGGCTACTGCATGGGCGCCCCCATGTCGGCGTCGTGGCTCGGCTGGAACCCCGAGGCGCCGATCCGCAACTTCCTCAACATGGCGGGCCCCATCGACTTCTCCCAGGTGGGACTCTTCCGCCTGTGGCTGGACAAGAAGTACTTCAACGTCGACCGCTTCGTGGACACGCTGGGCCAGGTGCCGGCCGACATGGTGAAGGCAGGCTTCAAGCTGCTCAAGCCCACCATGGATCTCTCGACGAACCTCAACCTCTGGTGGAATCTCTGGAACGACAAGTACGTCGAGGGCTTCACCGCGCTGAACAAGTGGGCCAACGAGTACGTGGCCTTTCCCGGCGAGTTCTTCCGGCAGTGGGTGCGCGACTTCTACCAGGACAACCGGCTCTACCGGGGCGAGCTGCGTCTGGCCGGGCGTCCGGTGCGTCTGGGCGCCATTCGCTGTCCGGTGTTCGTGGTCGGCGCCAAGGAGGACTACATCGCCCCGCCGGCCTGTGTCCGGGCGCTCTTGGACGCCGTGTCGAGTCACGACAAAGAGTACGTGGAGCTGCCGGGGGGGCACATCTCCCTCATCGCCGGCCGGGGTGCGTCCGTCCACTGCTGGCCCAAGGTGTCGGCCTGGCTCGCTCCACGGTCGGCGTGAGGCAGCGCGTCAGTCGGCTTGGCGCAGAGCGTCATATCGGCTACGATGGAGAGCGTGATGGCTGACACCTCCCAGCAGTTCTTCGAGGTCTGGCGCAAGCAGTTCGAGGAAGGGGCCCAGGCCTGGGCCCGGCTCGTGGGGCAGTCAACGACGCCGCCGCCCGATCCGACCGCCTTCTGGCGGCCCTTTGTCGAGCAGTGGGCGCAGGGGTGGGCGCGGATGTTCTCGCAGACCCCGATGACCCCGGACCTCATGACCCAGTGGAAGCAGCTCCTCGATCAGTCCATCGAGGCCTGGTCGCGGGTGCTCGGACAGGCGATGCAGACCGAGGCGTTCGCCCAGATGCTGGGGCGCTATCTCGATCAGTGGCTGGCCGGGTACGGGCCGGTCAAGAAAGCGGCGGACCAGTCGATCGAGGCGACCCTGCAGGGTCTCAACGTCGCCTCTCGCACTCAGCTCACGGCCCTGGCTCGCCAGATCGTGGAACTGGACGAGCGGGTCGAGCGCCTGGAGGACGGCGTGAACGCGGTCCTGAAGAAGGTCGACGCCCTGGGCGTGCTGCTGACCCGCCAGGAGCGACCGACGCCCCGGGAGCGCGCATGATCGGCCGGACCATCGCCGAGCTGCGGGCGGGGGACGCCGCCGAGCTGTCGCGCCGGGTCGAGATGGCGGACATCGGCGAGTTCGTGGACGCCGTCGGCGACTATAACCCCATCCATAGCGATCCGGAGTTCGCCGCCGCCACGCCGTTCGGCGAACCGATCGCGCCGGGCGTCTTCACCGCCGGCCTCATCTCCGCGGTGATCGGCACGCGCATGCCGGGGCCTGGGGCCATCTACCTCTCGCAGAGCCTGAAGTTCGTCAAGCCCGTCAAGGCCGGCGATATCATCACGGCGCGGGTGGAAGTGCTGGAAGTGCTGCCCGATCGCAACCGCATCCGCCTGTCCACGAGCTGCCGGAACCAGCGCGGGGAGGAAGTCCTTTCCGGCGAGGCGTGGGTGATGCCGTCGCGGACCGCCATCGTGTACGAGGCGGAGCGTGAGCGGCCGGCGCCGGCGACGCTCCCAGCGTTCCAGCCCTGGGTCTGGGCGTCCCACACGATGGCGCTGTGGGGCGCGATGGGGCTGGCCTTGCTCACCGGCCTGCGCCGGCCGGAACCCAGCCGCCCTACATCAGCAAGCCGCCGTTAGGCTCGGAGGGGGGCTTCAGGCTCGGAGGGGGGCTTCGCCCCCCTTCCGAAACCTCCCCCCAGGAGAGGATTGCGCGGGCGAAGCCCGCGCTCGGACCGCTACATCAGCAAGCCGCCGTTGATGGAGACCTCGGCCCCCGTGATGTAGTCGCCGTCGGGCGACACGATGTAGACCACCGCCCGGGCCACCTCCCCCGCCGTGCCAAAGCGCTTGAGGGGAATCTGCTCGAGCAGCTTGGCCCGCACCCGCTCGGGAATCCCTTCGATCATCTCGGTCTCCACGAAGCCCGGCGCGACGGCGTTGACGGTGACACCCTTGCCGGCCAGCTCCTTGGCCAGCGACTTGGTGAAGGCGGCCACGCCGGCCTTGGACGCGGCGTAATTGGCCTGGCCGAAGTTGCCGATCTGGCCGATGACCGAGGTGATGTTCACCACGCGGCCGAAGTTCTGCGCGATCATCTGGTCGATGAAGACCTTGGTGCAGTTGAACACGCCGTCGAGGTTGATGGCGAGCACCTTCCGCCATGAGGCGTGGTCCATCTTGACGAAGGTCTTGTCGGAGTTGATGCCGGCGTTGTTAACGAGGATGTCCAGGTGGCCGAACTCCCGCAGCACCTCGTGGGCCATGCGAAACGTGTCGGGATAGTCGCTCACGTCGGCCCGGGCCAGGATCGCCCGCCGGCCCGTCTTCTTGACGTGCTCGGTGACATCCTGCGCAGCCGCCTCGTTGGCGACGTAGTTGACGGCGACGTCGGCGCCCTCGTCGGCGAGCGCCAGCGCGATGGCGCGGCCGATTCCGCGAGAGGCTCCGGTCACCAGGGCGGTGCGGCCTTTGAGCTTCATGGGATGCTGACCTCCTGCGTGAGTGAGACGCTCAGTGTAGCACCGCCGCGGCTTGTGGGGCGTGACGCGGGGTGTTAGACTCCGCGCAGCAACGGCCGGGAGAGGAAGTCCATGGCCTACGTGATCAAGCGGTACTCGAATCGTAAACTCTACGACACCCAGGAGAGCCGGTACGTCACCCTCGAGGAGATCGAGGAGATGATCCGGGCCGGCAAAGAGGTCTCGGTGGTGGACGCGGCCACCGGCGAGGACCTGACCTCGGTGACGCTCACCCAGATCATTCTCGAGAACGAGCGCAACCACCGCTCCGCGCTGCCCGCCCCGTTCCTGCACCAGCTCATCAAGTACGGCGAGGCCTGGCAAGACTTCGTCCAGCGCTCCATGCGCTCGAGCCTCGAAGGCATCGTGTCCAACCAGCGGGAGATGGAGCGCGTCTTCCGTGAGTGGTCGACCCGGGCCGGCTGGCCGGCGACGCCGGGCCGGGGTGAGGTCAAGCGCGAGGGTGAGGGTGAGGCGGAGCGGTTGCGCGAGGAAGTGGCCTCATTGCGGGAACGCCTGCGCTCGCTGGAGGAGCGCCTGGAGAAGCGTCGCAGCGAGAAGTGATTATGAAGCTGGAGGGGACGGGCCGCCCCCTCCAAACCGCACTGGCTCAGTCGCCGTTTGCCGCGTAGATCTCCTTCAGCCTCGACACCGCTCCCGCCAGCGATTCCTGTATGTTCCGGCCTGCCTGCTCGGTCGTCACCTGAAGCCGCTCGGCCGCCCGCGTCCAGACCTGCGCGTTCTCTTCGGCCCGCCGGACCGTCTGCTGCGCGCACTGCACGCTCTCGCCTACGGCCTTGTGATACCAGGCGCCGGGATCGGTCTGGGCCTCATGCCAGGTAGCCTGCCAGCGCAGGGCGCCCGCCTGGCCCTGCTTCATGGCCTCGAGGGCGCTGCGCGACAGCTCGGAATAGAGGTGCAGTCCCTCCCGGGCGACGCCCGTGCCCAGCTCCACGAGCTCCCGGAGGAGCCGCTGATTGGTCTCCGCCCACACCGTCATGGTCTCGATCGTCTTGCCCGCGAACTGGCTGAACTGCTCCTGGGCCTTCACTGCATCCTGCATCGCCGCCCTCCTTTAATCTTAGTGGACGCCCCAGAGACTAACGCGCCGCGTTATGGCAGTCAAGTTTTTTCTCGCGGTGCGTCAATCATCTGGTGGTATGGTCTCGCAACCCCCTGATCTCACGCGTTTCTTCAGGAGGTAGAGCCATGGCCAAAGACACGTTGGCGCGCATGTTCTGGGACCGTGTGGAGCGGAACGCGGATCGCGCGGCCCAGCAGTTCAAACGGGACGGCACCTGGCAGACGCTGACCTGGCGGCAAGCGGGGGACATCGTCCAGGAAATCGCGCTCGGCCTTCTGGCGCTCGGCCGCCAGAAGGGAGACGCCGTCGCTCTGCTGTCGGCGAGCCGCGTGGAGTGGGCGCACGCGGACATGGCGATCCTCAGCGCCGGGTGCGTCACCGTGCCGATCTACCCGACGTACCCGCCGGACCTCATCGCGTACGTGGTCAACGACTCCCAGGCCCGGACGCTGATCGTCGAGGACGGAGCCCAGTTGGCCAAGGCGCTGGAGGCTCGGCCGAAGATGGATGCGCTCCAGCAGATCGTGGTTATCAGCGGGTACGAGGCGACCCAGCCGCCGGAGATGGTCTACACCTGGGACACGCTCCGGCGCCTCGGGCGCGATCGGCGCCAGGCGCTGCAGTCGACCCTGGCCGAGCGTCTGGCCACCACACGGCCGGACGACGTCGCGACCATCGTCTATACGTCGGGCACGACCGGCCCGCCCAAGGGCGTCGTGCAGACCCACGGCAACCACGTCGCCGCGCTCACGGCCTCGGGCCAGACGACCCCGGTGGAGGAGGGCTGGATCCACCTCCTGTTCCTGCCGCTGGCCCACTCCTTCGCGCGGCTCGAGTCATTCCTGGGCCCGTGGGAGGGCCTCACCACGGCGTTCGCCGAGAACCTCGACAAGGTCGCCGACAACCTGCGCGAGGTCCGTCCGCACTTCATCTGCAGCGTGCCGCGCGTCTTCGAGAAGGTGTACGCCAAGATCCTGGCCGGCGTGGAGGCGGGCTCGCCGCTCAAGAAGCGGATCTTCCACTGGGCCCTTGACGTAGGAAGCAAGGTGAGCCGGCTCCAGCAGCAGAAGAAGCCTATCCCCCGCGGCCTGGCCTTCCAGCATCGTCTGGCCCACAAGCTGGTCTTCTCCAAGCTGCACGCCGCGCTTGGCGGGCGCCTGCAGTGGGCGGTCTCGGGCGGCGCCCCGCTGTCGCGGGAGATCGCCGAGTTCTTCCACGCGGCCGGCATCCTCATCCTCGAGGGCTACGGCCTGACCGAGACCTGTCCGGTGCTGACCTTCAACCGCCCCGACCACTTCAAGTTCGGCTCGGTGGGGCAGGCGCTGCCCGGCCTCGAGCTCAAGATCGCCGGCGACGGCGAGATCCTGGCCCGCGGCCCGAACATCGCCACCCGCGGCTACTACAAGCAACCGGACGCGACGCGCGAGGTGTTCGAGCCGAACGGCTGGTTCCACACGGGCGACATCGGTCACGTCGACGACGACGGCTTCCTCTACATCACGGATCGGAAGAAGGACCTCATCGTCACCGCGGGCGGCATGAACCTCGCCCCCCAGAACATCGAGAACATGCTGAAGGGCGATCCCTTCGTGAGCCAGGCCATGGTGTACGGCGATCGTCGGCCGTATCCGGTGGCCATCGTCACCGTCAACGCGGAGGAGTTGCAGAAGTTTGCCCGCGAGCAGGGTGTCCTGACCACCGACCCGGCGACGCTCGTCAAGCACCCCAAGGTGATCGAGCGGGTGAGCCGGATCGTGGAGGAGAAGAACACCCATCTCCAGTCCTACGCCAAGATCAAGAAGTTCGCCGTGATTCCGGGTGACTTCACCCAGGAAGGCGGCGAGCTGACGCCGACGCTCAAGGTGAAGCGCAAGGTCGTCACCGAGAAATACCTCACCGTGATCGAGTCGCTGTACCGGTGACCGTATCTGATCCGCGACTATCGTCAGAGCGGGCCGGCGGAGTAGAGTCGTCGTTGCCATGACCGACGATCAGTACCAGGAGTTGGTACAGCTTCACTGGGAACTGGTGCAGTTTCTCGGCGTGAAGTTCGGCGAGGTCGATGCACGCTTCGTGCAGGTCGACGCCCGGTTCGCGCGGGTCGATGCGCAAATCGCTGGTCTCCGGACCGAGGTTCATGCGCTCCGTGACGACGTTGATCTCAAATTCCAGGAATTCCGCGGTGAAGTCCGGGCCGAGTTCGACGAGGTGAAGGGGATGATCCGGCTGCTCGACCGGCGCGTCGAGCGGCTGGAAGCCCGGTGACCGTGCTCGCCGGCAAGGTGGCCGTCGTCACCGGCGCCAGCCGAGGCCTGGGGCGCGCCATGGCGGTGGCCCTGGCCGAGGCCGGCGCCGACGTCGCGCTGGCCGCCCGCTCCAAGCCCGACCTCGAGCAGACGGCGCGCCTGGTGGAAGAGACCGGCCGCCGAGCCCTGGTGATCCCCACCGACGTGGCCAACTACGCCGAAGTGGAATCCTTGATGGCCCGCGCCGGCCAGGCGCTTGGGGGCCTCGACATCCTGGTCAACAACTCCGGGGTGGCCCTGGTCAAGCCGCTGGTCGAGTGGACGCCGGAGGAGTGGCGGGCGCTGATCGACGTGAACCTGCTCGGTGTCCTCAACGGCTGTCGCGCCGCCGCCCCGCACCTCATCGCCCAGCGGGCGGGCAAGGTGATCAACGTGTCGTCCATGCTCGCGGCCGTGGGCCTGCCCGGCTACAGCGTGTACTCGGCGACCAAGGGCGCGATCGTCGCCTTCACGCGCGCGCTCGGGGTGGAGTGGGCTCGCCACGGCATCCAGGTCAACGCCATCGCGCCGGGCTGGTTCGACACCGAGATGTCCGCGCCGGCATGGGAGGACAACAAGGTGGCGGACCGGCTGATCCGCGACGTCCCGGCCCGGCGGATCGGCAAGCCCGAGGAGATCGGCCCCCTCGCGGTCTACCTGGCCTCGCCAGCCTCCGACTTCATGATCGGACAGACGATCTTTCTCGACGGCGGCCACTCCGCCGCCTGAGCGGGCGGTGAGCGGGCGGCGAGAGTTGCCCCGCACGCGTCTTCTCAAGTACAGTTTGCGTCCATGAAAGCGGCGGTCCTGCATGGCCCGCGCGATCTGAGGGTGCACGCGTCGTCGGACCCTGAGCCCAACTCCGACCAGGTCCTGGTGCGCGTGGACGCGGCTGGCCTCTGCGGCACCGATTACTCCATTTTCACGGGCGACCGCGCCGTCGCTTACCCGCGCGTCATGGGCCACGAGTTCCTGGGGGCCGTGGCGGCCGTCGGCCCGGGCGTCACGCGCTTGGGGCGCGGTGACCGGGTCGTGGTCGAGCCCAACTACTCGTGCGGCGCCTGTCCGCTCTGTCTCGAGGGCAATCGCAACCTCTGTCTGGGGCGGACGGCGGTCGGCATCGACGTCGACGGCGGCTTCGCCGAGCTGGCGCGAGTCCCGGCCCGCTGCTGCTGGCCGATTCCGGCGGGACTCGCCGACGAGGACGCCCTGCTGGCCGAGCCGCTGGCGGTGGTCGTTCGGGCGGTCAACCGCGGCGCGCCACGTCTCGGCGAGACCGCGGCGATCCTCGGCGCCGGGACGTTAGGCCTCCTGGCCCTCCAGGTCCTGCGGGCCCGCGGGGCGCGAACGCTGGTCGTGAGCCGGACGGCGCGGCGCTTCGATCTGGCCCGGAGGCTCGGGGCCGAGGCTACGCACGTTCTAGAGAAGGGAAGCCTGACGACGGTGGCCCGCGCGTTCTCGGGCCGCGAGGGATTGGACCTCGTCGTGGAGACCGCGGGGACTGCCGAGGCCGCGGACTGCGCGCTGGCTCTCGTGCGTCCGGGCGGCCGGGTCGTGCTCACCGGGCTGCCCCACGAGGCGACGCCGGTGAGCTTCTTCACGGTGGTCCGCCGCGAGATCACCATCATCGGCTCGATGATCTACCAGGACGAGTTCTCTGAGGCGCTGCGCCTGCTCGCCGAGCGCCGGGTGCAGGGCCAGCCGCTCATCACCCACCGCTTCGGCCTCGACGCCATCGGCGACGCATTCCTGGCCCACCGCGACCCGGCCTCCATCAAGGTCGCGCTCACCATCCGGGGCGCCTGACATGCCCTTCGCCATCGTCAACAAAATCCGGATGCACTACGAGGTGGCCGGGGCAGGCGATCCCGTCCTGATGATCAACGGTCTGTCCGCGCCCGCGGTGAACTGGGCGCTCCAGGTCAAGGCGCTGGCCCCGCACTTCCGTGTGGTCACCTTCGACAACCGCGGCGTCGGCGAGACCGACCTGTCGCCCGAGCCGATGTACCCGACGGCCCAGCTCGCGGACGACGCCGCCGCGCTGCTGCGCCACCTCGAGATCCCCCGCGCCCATGTCGTCGGCGCCTCGATGGGCGGCACCATCGCCCAGGAGCTCGCGCTCCGGCATCCCCGGCTGGTGCGGTCGCTGGTCCTGGCCTGCACCTGGGCCCAGGCCGACGCGCGGTTCCTGCACACGATCGAGGCGTGGATCCAACTGGCCTACCGGGTGCCCATCGAGGAGCGCTTCCGCTACGTCCTCTATCCCTGGGTGTTCGGTCCGGCCTTCCTGGGCCAGGCGCAGAACGTGGAGACGGCGTTTCAGCGCACGATGGCCTATCCGCACCAGACCAAGCCCGAGGCCATCGAGCGCCAGGCCCGCGGCCTGCTGGCCTGGAACGGCATGCGGGTGAAGCGGCTCACGTCGATCCGAGTGCCGGCGCTCGTGCTGGTGGGGCGGGACGATATCCTCACGCCCCCGGCGTTCTCGAAGACGCTGGCCCGGCTCATCCCGCGCGCGCGGCTCACCGTCCTGCCCGGCGGCCACGCCTTCTTCGTCGAGGAGGCCGACGCCTTCAACCGCGCGGTGAGCCGCTTCCTCAAAAGCGTGCGGTCGAAGTGAGGGGATGGGGCTAGGCGCCGACGAACCCCTCGACCGGTACCAGGCGCTTCGCGACCGGATCGACGGCCAGGAAGAGGCTCTCGAGCGCCACGGCTCCCAGCAACGCAGGACCGGCCGGCGCGATGAAGCAGGGCGTCGTGACCTCCCGTCCGTCGATGGCCAGACGGACCTCGGCAACAGGCCACTCCGTCTTCTGGCCCCCAGCGATGACGACGGGCTGCGAGCGCCGGGGCCGGAGCCCCAATTGATCGGCGAGCGGCCGGGGCACGACGAGAAGCGTGGCGCCGGTGTCGACGAGCAGGTCGACCTGTTCACTGCGCTCGTCGGGGCCCGTCAGCCGGCCGGTTATCCGGAACAGTCCCATGGCGTGACTCCCTGGACCGAGTCTAGACACGGCACGCCCGCGCGTCAATGTGGCAGTTCGTGCACGGTGGGACCGGTGGGGGAGGGTTTTTGAGGCTCCAGGGCGCCGGCTGATCAGCACCGATGTGGTTCGCTCTGGCGCTGGCGGCGGCGCTGTTCCAGGTCCTGCGCAACACGGCCATGAAGCGGCTGGGCCACGCGCTCGACGAGTACATCAACGTGTGGGGCCGCTTCACCTTCCTGCTGCCCTTCGCGCTGGCGACCTCGCTAGCCCGGGGCTGGCCGACACTGAAGCCGGGGTTCTGGGCCTGGTGCCTGGCCTTCGGGGTCTGTCAGACCATCTCCACGCTCGCCCTCTCCAAAGCGCTGAAGCTCTCGGAGATCTCGCTGGTCACCGCGCTCTGGAAGGTGAGCCTCTTGATCCTGCTCGGCATGGCCTGGCTCACCATCGGCGAGACGCCCTCGGCGCTCGGCGTGGCCGGCGTGCTGCTCTCGGCCACCGGCGTCTACCTGCTCAACGTCTCGCGGGCCCACGTCTCGCCCTGGGCGCCGCTGCTCGTGCTCGTGACCGACCGTGGCCAGCGCTACACGCTGCTCGCCGCGCTGTTCTACGCGCCCTCGGTCATCACCATCAAGCAGGCCATTCTCGCCTCCGACACGCCCACGGGAACGCTGGGCGGCTACGCGGCGGCGAGCCTCCTGGTGACGCCGCTCGCCCTCTGGACCTCGGCGCGTCACTTCGCCGCCGTCGGCCGCCACTGGAGGGACTTCGTGGCCCTCGGTCTCTTCGCCGCCCTGACCACGATGAGCCAGGGCGTGGCCTACACGCTCACGCTCTCCTCGTACGTCGAAGCGGTCAAACAGGTGGAGATCCTGTTCGCGATGGCGGTCGGCATCGTGGCCTTCGGTGAGGCCCAGCGCGTGCGCGAGTCGGCCAGCGGAGCGGTCGTGATGCTGGTGGGCATGATGCTCCTGGCCCTGGCCGGTCGGTAGAGCGGATGTGCGCGGATTTCCCGATGACGCCCAAAAGTCCCGATGAGGACCACGGTGTGTTAAACTCCCGCCGCCCAATTTGGGCGCCAGGCGCGTCGAGCGCCGGGAGGAATTGAGACTATGAGGCTAGATCGTTCGATCTGGAAGGCGATCGCCATAGGCGTCGCGATCTATTCGGCTCTGCCGTCCATCCCCGTCGTGGGTGCCACCACCGTCCTGGGAACCGCGCGCGGCGTGCGCTCCGCGAAACTCTCCATGGACGGCGGCAAGAGCTGGCTCGCCGTCGGCGCCCGCTCGCTTCCGGTCGTCGAAGGCGCCGAGATCCGAAACGCCAGCGGCACCGTGATGCTCGATCTGGCCGATGGCAGCCGGGTCAGCGTGCTGCCGTTCACGACGCTGCGCTTCACCGAGACCGATGGGGTCACTGAGATCGCGCTCAGCCACGGCCGGCTCACCTTCCGGCTTCCCGAGCGGACCCGAGTGCACATCACGACGCCGTCGGCCCGCCTCGAGCCGGTGCGTCGGCAACCGATGGTCGGCGAACTCCTCGTCGGTGGCGCAGAGCTGATGGGCCTGAAAATGACTCAAGGCAGTCTTCAGGTGAAGCCGCTCGCCGCCCCCGGTCGCGTCCTCCTGGCGTCTCTCACCCCGGTCTTCGTTCCCGAGCAGCCCAAGGCGACGGGAATGTTCTTCACCGCTGACAGCCCAACGGCCGTTCCCGCGAACGCCAGGGCTGTGTTCATGGCCAGCGGCGAGAGCGTGGGATATCTCCCGCCCGATGGTGGCCTGGTGATCGCTCCCGGATTCACCGCCGACTTGACGGGCGCGGTGCCGGCGAAGATCGTCCAGCTCGCGAAGGCGCAGATCCCCAAGGGCCAGGCCAGCGATGCTGCGCCGCTCTTCGACGTCAACGGCGGCTATCTGGGCTACCTCGTCGGCCCGATGTTCCATGCGCAGGTCATTCAGGCTGAGCCGCCCTCTACGCCACCGCCCCCTCCAAAACGCGAGTTCGGCCTTTCCCGCGGCGCGAAGATCGGGATCGCGGCGGGTGCGGGCCTCGTGGTCGTCGCCGGCGTCGGCCTCGCCGCCGGCGGTGGCGGCGGGGGCGGAGGCGGGGATGACCCCGCGCCGCGCCGTGCAAGCCCCTGACGAGAAGTTCTCGTCCGTCCCCTACAGCCGTCCGCACAACCGCAGCCACGAACGAGCGTGTGCCGGCACGCCAGCGCCTCGGGACGATGTGGCACTCGAGATCGGAACGCGCTGGCAAGTGCTTACGACAAGGCCCGGCGAAATCAACGCGTTGAATGCTCCTTTGTGTGCGTCGGTAGCCGGGCACACTCCTTGCTCGCACAGAGCGCGTGCTTCGCGTCGCCGGTGCGTCAGCCATGTGTGTGCTTTCCCTGCTGCTGGTCGGCTGTACCAGCATCGGCTTCCACAACGACGACTTTCGGCGTCAGATCGACTTCGGTGCCCACGACTCGCTCGCACTCTGCCTCTACCTGGACACCGGCATCAGCGAGCAGCGCGCCCGCGCCCTGATTGACGAGGCCTGGCGCGACGAGGCCGGACGGTATGGTTTGCAGCTCCGGGTGACGCGCGTGATCCGGTGGCAGCGGCCGGCCTACACGATGGAGGGGATCATCGATGGCCTGCTCCGGCAGCCCCTCACGCCCGACTGCGATCGGGTCTTCGCCCTGGTGAACCGCCACGTCGGCGACGTTCTCTGGGGCCTGACGCTCCTGCCCGAGGTGCTGGGCGCCGTCAACGATGAGACGCTCACCCACGGCTATGCCATCGTCCGGCGGGCGACCCTCAACCAGCTCTTCGCCTCGCCGGCCCAGATCGTCCGCCACGAGCTTTACCACCTGCTGGGCTGCGACGCCCATTTCAAGATGCGGCGCTGCTACGAGCAGATCGCGGCGCTCAAGCGCTCGAAGCAGGCCGAGCACAGCGACTTCTTCCCCGCCTGGGACCTCATCAACCGGCGCATGTTGCTCTCTCGGGAGGACGTCAACGCCCGCTTGCGTGCGGTGATGGCCCCGTCCGGGAGTGCCCTCGGGGCGCGCTGACCGTCTAGATCGTTCGGTTTACATCGGTTCGTCCTTGACAACCCGCTGAACCCCCCGCTATAAAACTTTCTCCGTAGCCGCGAAATAGAGAGATATAGATCGTTAGACACATCTCTTTACGTCGCGGCGCTCGGCACGAGCGGTGAGCGGACTGGGCAGGAAACTCATCGGAAGGGAGCGCGCTTGACGAGGGGGATTTTCGTCTCAACCGCCGTCATGGTCGTCGGGCTGGCGCTGGGTGCCTGCGCCGGAGCCCGGCGCGATGCGGCGCCGCTCCCAGCCGGGGCGCCGGCCACGATGCCGACGGCTCCGGCCGTAGTTCCTACCGTCACGCCGCCGCCCGCCGCCCCGGCCAGCACTGCCAGCGCTCTCAATCGCAGCCTCCTGACTCAAACGACTCCCCCCGCGGAGGAAGGAGACCTGCCGCTGGGCCCCGGCGACCTCATCGAGGTGGCGGTCTTCGAGGTGCCCGAGTTCGACAAGCTGAAGATCCGGATCCCCAACGGCGGCACCATCACGCTGCCGCTGATCGGTGCGATGCCGGCCGCCGGCTTGACGCCGAGCGAGCTGCAGAGCGCCATCCGGCTGCGTCTCCAAGAGAAATACATCCACATGCCTCAGGTGACCCTCTTCGTCCACGAGCACAAGAGCCAGCGGATCTCGGTGATGGGGGCCGTCCGCAGTGGCGGCGTCTTCACGCTGACGAGCCGCTTGCGTCTGGCCGATGCGCTGGCCATGGCCGGTGGGCTCACCGAAGAGGCCGGACCGACCGTCTACGTGATCCGCCGCGTACCGGCGCAACTCGTGGCCGCCAAGACGAACGGCGGAGTGGCCGGCGCGATGGAGCAGGTGATGACGGCGATCGATCTGCAGAGCCTGGTGGCCGGCAAGGAGGGGCTGAACCTTCCGCTCCAGTCGGGCGACGTGGTCGAAGTCTCCCGCGCCGGCACCTACTACGTCGGGGGCGAGGTCAACAAGCCCGGCTCCTTCCTGCTCAAGTCGCGCACCACGCTCGACCAGGCGCCGGTGGCCGCGGGGGGCGTGAAGGACGCGGCCGACTGGGACGACATCCGCCTCTACCGCACTCGCCCGGACGGCACACGCGACGTGCTGACGTTCAGCCTCAACGCGTTCGAGAAGGGCCAGCCGACGCCCGAGCTGCAGGCCAATGATGTGGTGATCGTGGGCAAATCCAGCGTGAAAGCATTCCTCTACGGTGTTCGCGACTTCTTCAAATTCGGCGTGGGCGCGACCCTGCCTGTCCAATGAGCGACCCGACGCCTGATCCCCGTCGCGACCCTCGCGCGCTGCCGCCCGGCGAGCAGAATGCCGAGGTCGTCGTGCGTTCGCCCGGTACCCTCGGCCCCGTCGAGCCCGAGCGCGCGTACGGCTACTCCAACGAGACCGGCGATGCCCACTTTTGGGACTACTGGCGAGTCATCAGACGGCGCCGCTGGACCGTCCTCTCCTGCTTCCTCGCGATCGTCATCGTCGCGACGCTCTGGGTCTTCACCACGCGTCCGGTCTACCGGGGCGCCGTCACGCTGAGGATCGAGACGGAACAGCCCCGGGTGGTGAAGTTCGAGGACGTGGTCAAGGAGGCCGATCGCCAGCAGGACTTCTACCAGACCCAGTACAAGATGCTCCAGAGCCGTTCGCTCGCCAATCGGGTCATCGGGCTCCTCCAGCTCGACCAGCAGCCAGAGTTCCAGGACGCCGAGGGCGAGGCCGGCTGGGTGGGCCGAGCGCAGGCGTCGTTGCGCGAGCATCTGGTGCGGTGGATCCCGGTGCCCCCGCCGCCCGCGCCGCAGACCAGCGAGGACCTCGCGCTGGCCTCCCCGCTCACCGAGGCGTTCCTCAAGCGGCTGTCGGTGGAGCCGGTCCGGAACTCGCGACTGGTGAAAGTCTCCTTCGACAGCCACCAGCCCGACCTCGCCGCGCGGGTGCCGAACACGCTGGCCGAGGCCTTCATGGCCCAGCAGCTCGACCAGCGGGTGGAGGCCACGCGCTACGCCTCGCAGTTCCTTGCCCAGCAGCTCGACGAGACCCGGACGAAGCTCGGCAAGGCCGAGGACGAGCTGAACCGGTTCCTCAAGGCCAAGGACATCCTCTTCGTCGCCGCCGACAAGACCGGTCAGCCCCAGGACCTCATCACCCAGCAGCTCACGATCCTCTCCGAGGCGCTGCTCAAGGCTCGTGGCGAGCGCATCGCCAAGGAGAGTCTGGTGATCGAGGCGGTGAACTCCCCCGACGTGGACTCGCTGCCGGCGGTGCTCCAGAGCCAGCTCATCGCTCAGTTCAAGCAGGAGCTGGTCAAGCTCGAGGGCGAGCAGAAGCACCTCGGCCAGGTCTTCAAGCCGGATTACCCGCGCATGCAACAGCTCGCCCAGAAGATCGCCGAAACCCGCCGCCAGCTCCGCGGCGAGGTCGACCGCACTGTCCAGGCGCTGCTGGCCGAGCACCAGACGGCCGCCAGGAACGAGCGCGAGCTGGAGACGGCGCTGGCCCAGCAGCGCGCGCTGGCCCGGGGGCTCAGCACCAGCATGGCCGAGTACAACCTGCTGCGCCGTGACGTGGACACGAACCGGGACCTCTACGGGGCGCTGCTCGGCCGCCTGCGCGAGACCCAGATCTCCGCCGCGCTGTTCACCTCGAACATCTATGTCGTGGACCGGGCCGAGATCCCCACCATTCCCGCCTGGCCGCAGAAGCGGTTCACCCTGCTGGTGGCCGGCGTGCTGGGGCTGGTCGGCGGGATCGGCCTGGCCTTTCTCTTCGAATACCTCGACACCAACATCAAGGACGCCAACGAGGTCGAAAGCGTGCTGCGCGTCCCGATCCTCGGCCTGGTGCCGTCGTGGAGCGCTCTCAACGGCCGCCGGGCCCGCCGCCTCGAGCTGGCCGGCGGCGAGTCCCAGGAGAAGCCGTTCGCCCTCGTCGCCCACGCCGAGATGTCGTCGATTTACGCCGAGGCCTTCCGCGGCCTGCGGACCAATCTGCTCTACTCGGCGCCCGAGCACCCGCCCAAGACGATCATGGTGACGTCGCTCGGGCCGGAGGAGGGCAAGACCTCGCTCGTCACCAATCTGGCCATCACGCTCGCCCAGCTCGGGGCAGGGGAGGTCCTGCTGATCGATGCCGATATGCGCCGGCCGGACCTGCACGAAATCCTGCAGGTGCCTCAGGCGCCCGGCCTGTCCACCTTCCTCACCGGTCAGGCCGAGATGGACGAGGTCATCAGGCCGACCACGATTCCCAACCTCTCGGTCATTCCGTCCGGCCGGAATCCGCTAAACCCGGCCGAGCTGCTCGCTTCGGCGCGGCTGCGCCAGGCGATCGAGACCTTTGGCCAGCGCTTTAGCCACATCGTCTTCGACACGGGACCGATCTTCGGCGTGAGCGACGCCGTGATCCTGGCCGGCCAGGTCGAGGGAGTCATGCTCGTCCTCCGCCAGGGCCGCGCCAGCCGTGACGCCGCCCAGCGCGCGATCCGCAGCCTCACGTCGGTGCACGCGCGGTTGCTGGGCGTCGTCCTGAACGACGTGGACGTGCATGGCCAGGGCTATTACGGCTATTACGGGTATTACGGCTATGGCTCTCGCAAGAACTCGGGGTGAGATCGGCAGCGGTCGGACCCTGCTGATCCCGCTCGAGTCGCGTCTCGCCCGCGCGTTCACGCTCGCCCTCACCCTCGGTCTGGCCGCCTGGCTCGCGACGGTCATCGTTCGGCCCGCGGTCGCCGCGTATCTCGCCTCTCAGGCGCGCTCGGTCACGGATCTCGAGCGGGCGCTTGCCTGGGACCCGAACAACCCGGCGCTGCACCTGCGGCTGGCCCGTGTTGCCGAACGGGTTCCCGGTCCGCATAAGGCGCGCGCCCACTTCGAGGCCGCGCGCCGGCTGCGCCCGACCGACGCCTACCCGTGGCTCGGACTCGCGCTGCTCGCCGAGCGCTCCGGCGACCTCGCCGGTGCGCGTCGCGCCTTCGACTCCGCGTTGAGCCTCGACCCGCACAACGTCCACATCCGCTGGGAGGCCGCGCTGGCCGCCTTCCGGCAGCGCGAGCGCGAGCGCGCGCTGGAGCATTTCCGCTACGTGCTCGCGGTGGATCCCGAGCAGCGCGACGCCGCCTTTCAGCTCGCCCGGCTGCTCCTGAAGCCCGGCGAGGATCCGGGCGTCCTGCTGCCGCGGGAGGCCGACGGGCTCACCAATGTCCTGCTCACCGCCGTGCGGAACGAAGACCCTGCGCTGGCCAAGGCAGCGTGGATTCGCCGGGCCGCGCTCGAGCCGCGGCTGGGCAAGGAGGTCGGCCGCCGCTACCTCGATTTCCTCCTCGAGGCCGGAGATGGCGCCACCGCGCGCGCCGTCTGGCCCCTGCTCGTCCCTGCCGATGGTCAGGCCGGAGGCAACGCCGTCTGGAACGGCGGCTTCGAGACCGAGCGGCTACTCGGCTGGGGGCTCGACTGGCGCGTCGGGCGGGTCTGGGGCGTGGACGTCGCGCTCGACCGCTTCGTCGCCGCCCGGGGGAGCCGATCGTTGCGGCTCACCTTCAACTCGTTCCCCACGCTGGACTTCTCCGGTGTTACGCAGCTCGTCGCCGTCGAGCCCGGACGCACCTACGAGCTGCGCGCCCTGGCGAAGGCCACCGAGTTCACCACGCAGTCCGGGCTCAAGCTGCAGGTGGTGCGGCCGGGGGCGCGGGGGCAGCTCCTCGCCGAGACGGACGCAATCCGTGGCACGACGCCGGGCTGGGTCTCGCTCGAGACGCGTGTCAACGTTCCTGCCGGCGTCACCCTCGTGCTCCTCCGTGTCCGGCGCGAGCCGGCGCGGGAACCGGAGGGCAACCTCGGCGGCAAAGTCTGGCTCGACGAGGTCAGACTGCAGTGAGGCTCACCTGGCCGGAGCGGCTCATCGAAGCCGGCGCGCTCTTCCTGCTCGTTTTCACGCCGCTGGCCTTCGGCACCGTCGATCCCTGGTCCGAGGCCGTGGCTGGGCTGGTCGTCCTCGGTATGGCGGTGACGTACGTCATTGGCACGCTGCGCCACTGGGAGCTGCGCGTGGAGCTTCCGCCGGGGTGGCTCCCGGCGCTGCTCCTGCTTCTGCTCGTCGTCCTGCAGGCCATCCTGCCGGGTTGGTCGGTGGATCCCCATGCGACCGGGCGCCAGGCGCTCAAGCTGCTGGCTGTCGCCGCGTTCTTCCTCATCTGTTGGAACACCTACCGGACGCGCGCCCAGGCCCGCCGGGCCCTCTGGACCATGATCGGGATGGGCGCGTTCCTCTCGCTCTTTGCCATCGTGCAGCGGATGACCTGGAACGGCCACCTCTACTGGATTGGCCCGGAGGCACCAGGCTCTGCGTTCGGCCCCTTCGTCAACCGCACCCACTTCGCCGGCTTAATGGTGATCATCGTGCCGCTGGCTCTCGCGTCGGTGCTGGCCACCCAGCGTCAGGAGCCTCGGCGGCGCCTCCTGCGCGTGACCTGGCGGGATCGGCTGAGGGAATGGAACTCGCGCGACGAGAGCCCCGCCGGCCTGATCGTGCTCCTGATCCTCGTCATGGGCGGGGCCGCGCTAGTCAGTGGATCCCGCGGCGGTGTCATCGCGCTGCTCGCGGCGCTCGTGGCCATGGTCCTCGGTTCGCTCGCTGGAGAGCGCTCCTGGAGTGGGCGGGTGGCGCGTCTGGGGCTGGCGACGGTGCTCATTGTTCTCGCCGGCGCCTGGATTAGCGGTGAGGTCCTGTACGGCACCTTCGCGCGGCTTGCGGAGGAGGTCGGCCGGCCGGGTGAGAGCACCCGCGTTCACCTCTGGGCCGACGCCGTTGGGCTCTGGCGCAGCGCGCCTATCTTTGGCACCGGCCTCGATACCTTTAGCGTCGCCTTTCCGCAGTTCCGCACCATCGAGGCGCCCTTCACCTTTGCCCACGCGGAGAGCGATTGGGTGCTGCTCCTAACCGACACGGGTGCGCTCGGGCTCGCCCTTGCCTTCGCGGCCGGTGCCTCGCTTGCACTCGCGCTCGCCCGCCATTGTCGAGCGGCTCCGAGCCGCACCGGCCGGCTATTAGCGCTCGCGGGCCTCGTCGCACTGGCCGGAGGCATCGTCCAGAGCATTGGCAACTACAACCTCCACGTGATGTCGAACCCGCTCTACCTCGCGTTGGCCGTGGTCGCCGCCGTCCGCACCGCGCCGGGCGCGGCGGCCCTACAGCGGGTCGAGGCGGCTCGCCGCGCTTTCTGCCCTAGTGGGAACGTGGGCTGACGAGATGTGTGGCATTGCCGGCGTCTTCACGGTAGAGCGGCCCGTTAACGCCGACATGGTGTCGGCAGTCCTCCGGATGGTGGACCGTCAGGTGCACCGAGGCCCGAACGACTGGGGCATCCTCCTTCCTGACGAGGCGGCACGCGACGGGAATGTGCGTTCTCTACTCGAAGCTCGGGGCTGGGAGCACGTGCGCACATACCCCGGCTCCCGTCGGGCCCCCGCAGCCGTACTCGCTAACCGACGCCTCTCCATCCTTGACCTGTCATCTGCCGGCCGAATGCCGATCGGTAGCCCTGACGGCCGCGTCTGGTTGACCTACAACGGCGAGATCTACAACTTCAAGGAGATCCGAGCGGAACTCACGGCCCGCGGCTATGTCTTCCGCTCGCAGGGCGACTCGGAAACGCTAGTTCAGGGCTATGCCGAGTGGGGACCGGATATCGTCCATCGCCTACGGGGGATGTTCGCCTTCGCCGTCCTGGATGTGCGCCAACCCGAGGATCCGAGGCTGTTCCTGGCCAGGGACCGCTTCGGCATTAAGCCCCTCTACTGGGGCCGAAAGAACTGCGTCTTCCAGTTCGCCTCAGAGGTGCGCGCGCTGATGGCCGGAGGCTTGATGCCAAACGAGCCCGAGCCGCGTGGTTTTCATGGCTTCTTGGTCTACGGCTCGGTGCCCACCCCATGGACTACGGTACGGGATGTGCTCTCCCTACCGGCGGCCCACGCACTCGAGATCAACGAGCTCTCCTACTCGTACCCGAAACCTCGGCGCTACTGGGTGATACCGGCGACAGGGTCGCGCGATCTCAGCTACGGCGAGGCTAGCGCTGAGGTCCGTCGCGTGCTCGATGAGTCGGTGCAACTCCATCTCGCCAGCGACGTCCCGGTCGGAGTGTTCCTGTCTGGGGGGATGGACTCCACAGCCCTGGTGGCGCTGGCGTCGGGACGTCTCAATCATCCCCTGACTACCCTCTCTGTCACCTTCGACGAGCGCGAGTTCTCTGAGGGTGAGCAGGCCACAGCCGTCGCTCGGCGGTACGGAACCAAGCACATGGAAGTCCGCCTCCAGGTTCGGGACTTCCTGAACGAGATTCCGCAGATTCTAGCGGGAGCGGACCAGCCGACTGTCGACGGGGTGAACGTCTACTTCGTAGCGAGGGCAGCTCGGGAAGCCGGCTTGACCGTGGCCCTCTCGGGCCTTGGTGGCGACGAAGTCTTCAGGGGTTATGCAGGCTTCCGCAGCGGGCCCCGGGTTGCCCGGGTCGCAGCGCTGCCCGGAGTCCCACTTCTCGCAACACTCCTAGCACGTAGCGCTTGCGCGCTCGGCCGCCCACGGCTCGAGAAACTCGAGTTTCTCGGTGAGCACTCGCTCCTCGGACCCTACCTGGCCATCCGCGGGCTTTTCCCGCCGGCTCGGGCGGCACGCTTGCTCGGCGCAGGGCGCGTTCCCCTCTGGACGCCCGAGGAGCGCAATGCCCAGCTCGACGCGACCGAGTACGCGCACCTCGAGGTTGCGACCTATCTGCAGAACCAACTCCTCCGAGATACGGATGTCTTTGGAATGGCTCATTCAGTTGAGGTCCGTGTGCCTTTCCTGGACCACCGCCTGGTTGAGTTGGTCGCAGCTCTTCCGCCGGATCACCTCCGCGCCGGGGTCGGGGCAAAGCCGCTCCTCACTGCGGCGCTTGGCGGCGTTTATCCGAATGGGATTATCACGCGCACCAAGGTGGGCTTCACATTCCCGTTCGAGCCATGGATGCGACAACAGTGGGACGAGATTAGCCGGCAGACGGCCCATCCGGAACCAGTGGAGCCGAGAGAGATGAGGAAGGTGGCGGCAGCCTTCCAGCGCCGGCGGCTCCACTGGTCGCGCCCGTGGTCGCTCGCCGTGCTCACCGGCATGAGCCGGCGAGGGAATTTACCGCCATGGCCGCGTTTCGGCGGCCCCAGGAGAATCCTATTCGTTCTACCTCAGGTGTACGGCCCACCAGGCGGCATTCAGGGATACAACCGAGCGCTTTTGAAGGCCACGAGCGAGGCGTTTCCTAGGTCAGAGCTCGCCGTTACTAGCGTCAACGACGAGCGGATCCCGGACGACGCGGCCGTGCGCGGGCGAGTTCACTTTGCCGGCGCCGGACCTCGGACGCGCCTTCTTCACAAGGCCAGAGTCATCGCGAAGGTGCTGCGCGGGGCATGGCGACATCGTCCCGAGCTGATTGTCTGCGGGCACATCAATCTGATGCCGGCCGTTTGGTGTCTTGGAGCCTTGTTTGGTGTGCGGACAATGCTGGTCGCATTCGGCATCGAGGCTTGGTCTCCCGCAAAGTTTCGGCGTTGTGCCGCCCGGCGGGCCGATCGCATAGTTCCGATAAGCCGCTACACAGCAGCGCGAATGAGAGAGTGGGGAATCCCAGGCGATCGGATGTCGATCCTGGCCAACCCCGTAGACGGGGACGAATTCCGTCCCCTGCGAACCAAGGTAGACGGGCCAAGTCGCAACCTTCTGACCGTCGCTCGGCTCGACAGCTCCGAAAGGTATAAGGGTGTGGAGCGCGTCCTGGAGGCACTGCCCAAGATCCGGGAACGCTGGCCGGAAGTCCGGTATAGGGTCGTCGGAACTGGAGATGATCTGCCGCGACTGCAGAAGCTTGCGGGTGCCCTTGGGGTCGCGGCCCATGTGGACTTCATAGGCTCTTCTTCGGATGAAGGCCTGCTGCGCTTATACAACGACTCCGATCTGTTCGTATTGCTGTCGGTCGGCGAGGGGTTCGGGTTCGTTTTCCTCGAGGCTCTCGCGTGCGGCACGCCCGCTCTGGCGGGCAATCGCGATGGGTCGGTCGACGCCCTGCTGGGCGGCCGTCTCGGCAGCTGCGTCGCCCCTGACGATTCACAAGCCATAATCTCCACCGTCATCGGCGCTCTCGGCGGCAACGGCTGGGATGGCCCTGTCCATGGCCGTGCGCTCCGAGCGACAGTGCTCGAGGCCTACGGCTTAGAACGGTTTCGGGCCCGGGTACGAGAGGTCCTTGGTGAGGAAAGCGAGAGTACCCGCTGATGACAGTCACGGTTCAGGCGGCCACCCGTCGCTCCTCTTTGAGGAGTCGAAATGGAGCCCATTCGAAGATGCTGAGAGGAACAAAGGCTTTAGACCCTGACCTCGTGGCCTGGTACTTCGATCTGCTCGGCCCCGTGGATCGTGTCTTGGACCTCGGCTGCGGGCAGGGAGACATCGGCCGCTACCGGCCCAAGCGCGTCAGGTGCGTCATCGGCGCCGACATGGCCGAAGAGACATTGCGCGCGGCTGCTGGTCACGAGGCCGTGTGCGGTTGGGACGGCGACTCCGGCGTCCTGCCCTTCAGGGATGAGATCTTCGACGCTATCGTGGCCAAGGACGTGTTGGAGCACCTTCTGCGTCCCTGGCTGATCGTGGCAGAGATGCATCGCGTACTGCGGAGCGGGGGCCGTGTCATCGCCTCGGTTCCGATGGCCCGTTCGCGTGCGGTATGGGCCGACTACACCCACATGCGTGGCTTTACGCGGGCTGCGCTCAGGGCCATGTTCGAAGATCAGGGATTTCTCGTGGAGAAGCCCCTCCCGATGGGTGGCCTGCCGCTTGCCGGCCGCGCGGGGTTGGTCCGCAGTCTGCCGCGAATCCTTGCCATTCCTCCTCTGGGCTGGCTGTTTGGGTCCAGCTACATGATCGTGGCGACAAAGGCGTGAGTTCCTACGACGCGCGGCGACCGTTTCGCCTGACCATCCTTGCCTCCCACCCTATTCAGTACCACGTTCCATTTTTTCGAGCCCTCGCAGCTCACCCCGGGTTCGCAGTCACGGTGCTCTACTGCGGCCCGTGGGGGAGCCAGCGCTATTACGACCCGGGGTTCGGGCAGGCCCTTACATGGGACGTGAATCTTCTCGGGGGTTATAGCCATCGCTTTCTTCGCAATCTGAGCTGGTGCCCGGGGCCTTCGACGTTTTTCGGCACGATCAGCCCAGAGATCGGCAGCCTTATCCGCCGGAACCCACCAGATGCACTTCTCATTCATGGCTGGACTCGGGCAACGAACTGGCTTGCCATGTGCGCGGCCTGGGGCTCGCGGGTCCCGGTTTGGATGCGAGGGGAAAGCACACTCTTACAGCACGCCGGGCCTGCGAAGCGATTGCTCAAGCGAGCGCTGCTGCGTCAGTTGTTTCCACGACTGGGCCTGTTCCTAGCGGTCGGTCGAAGGAATCTGGAGTTCTACGAGGCATATGGCGTTCCTTTGAGCCGCGTCGTAGTGGTTCCGTATGCAGCTGACAACAGGTTCTTCATGGAGCGGGCGAGCCTTGAGTCGGCGGCCCGGCGCCGAATCCGCAGAGCATCAGGTCTCCGAGAGGACGTGCCGATCGTTCTAGTCAGCGGCAAGCTGTTGAGCAGGAAGCGGCCCCATGACGCCCTTGAAGCGTGCGCGCTCGTGGCGCAGCATGCGGCCGTTAGCTTGGCGTACGTTGGTGACGGGGTCGAGCGCCCAGCCCTTGAGCGTCGCGCCCGTGACCTTGGGTTGTCGGATGTCGTCTTCCTGGGGTTTCGGAATCAGAGTGATTTGCCGGCCTTGTACTCGGCGGCGGATTTGCTCGTCTTGCCGTCGGAGTTCGAGCCCTGGGGCATGGTAGTTAACGAGGCGATGTGTTGTGGCCTTCCGGTGGTGGTGAGCGACAAGGTTGGAGCTGCCTCCGACCTCGTGGCCGACGGAATCAATGGCTTTGTCTATTCCGCGGGCGACGTGCCCGCGCTGGCTGAGCGCGTGCTGCGCCTCGTCAAGGACGAGGGCCTGCGCCGCGCAATGGGCCGGGAGTCGGTCCTGAAAATCGGTGAGTGGTCTGTCGAGGTCGGGGTGGATGCGCTTGCGAGTCGGGCTGCTCAGGTGAATGTCGATCGTGCGGTCGTTGGTTGAGACTTTAATGAATCGTAGGGCCAGTGTCTGGCCGCTCTCCTCGGGCGACCGTGTCGCGGCTGTACTCGGAGGGCAGTTGCTGTCCCTGGTAGTGCTCGTCGCCGGGACCCGGTTGATAACTGAGCTCGTCGATGGCGATGTTTTTGGAGAAGCTCGACTCGCAGTCGGCGTAGCCGCCTTATTTGGGGCTGTCGTCGTCCAGCCGTTCAGCCAGTTCGCAATGCGCGGATATCACGACGCCACTGCAGCCGGATCGGTGCTTGAGTTCGCGAAGTTTGCGCGTCGGGGCAACGCCGTCGCGGCGGCGACTTCTGGGTTAGTGGCCGCTCTGCTTTGGGTCGGTTACGGGGCGTGGACCAGGGAAGTGAACTGGCTTCTCGCGGCGGCTGTCGGCGTCTACGTGTTCGGCGAGGCGCGATGGTCCCTGGAGCGGAGCCTTCTAGTGACACGCGACCGTCAGGTCGCGGCGAGTGCGGTAGAAGTGGCGATGCAGGTGCTGCTCATGGGTGCCGCTGTAGCTGGCGTTGTGCTTACCGGAAATCACTCCGTCGGACTCGTCGGAGGTCAGGCATTGGCGCTGCTGGCTGCGGGGGCATGGATCGTACGGGCGACACGCGAGGCGCCGTATGGTACCTTCGCTGATCCACCCGCGCCGGACTACGTCGGCTCCAAGTGGCGTGCCGACTCCGTTCGCTTCGTCGCCCCGCTCACGATGGTGAGCATTGCCCGCTGGGTCGTGAATCTTGGTGACCGCTACCTCCTCGATCACATTCACGGCCCTCGCGTAGTCGGCCACTACGCCGCGGTGTACGGCCTTTGTTCTGCGCCGCTGATGGCTTCTTCCGGTATCATCGCGCGACTGCTGTATAGCCCGTGGTTCGAGCGCGAGGCTCGTGGGGGGCGTGACGACGATTTTTTCGCACGCATGCTCGCGTCGGCCGCGACCATTACGGGGATTGCGCTGCTGGTTACCTGGGTGTTCGGCGACTTCGCTGCTTCCGTGGCTCTGGCGGCGGAATACCGCGCCCAGGCTCACGACTTTATGATCTGGATCGTTGCCGGATACGGGCTCCTGGTAATTTCGGCTCCCTTCGAGATGCGGGCGTACGCGAGGAAGACCACTTGGGTCCTGGGCGCCGGGTGGGCCGCTGCCGCGTTGGCAAATCTAGTACTGAACCTCGCTTGGATTCCCGTATGGGGTCCGGGTGGGGCGGCGCGCGCAACCCTGGCGAGCTTCGCGGTCTATCTGGCCATTTTGTGGTCGGGAACCAGTCTGCGGCCCAGGGTCGTTCCCATACCCGCGAGGCACCGAGCGTGATCGCGAGTGCTATGACATCGTCGGCGCGGCCTGTCGCTCGTCGCCTGGCGGAAGCGGACTGTGCGCTTCGGCTGGTGTCCGGCGGATTGTTGCTAGTTCTGCATCGTGGCTGTTGGGTGAGAGGGTCGACGAGTGACTGCATCGGGGAATGATGCCGACGGCGGAGCTACGGTGCATGAGAGCTGTGAGAATTAATTCGCCGGGGGCAATCTCCATCCGACCGCGGCGCATCCTGTTTGTGGGAGAACATTGGAGCGGGAGCAACGCCGCCTCCGTTGAGAGGGCGCTGCGTCGCGCTGGGCACATCGTCGCCGTCGTTGATCCCCAGATCCTGCGTTTAGAGAATGATCCGCCACTCTGGCTGCGAGCTGCAGGACGGCTACTGCGGAGATGGCTTCGGGACGAAGTCGGACGTCAGCTGCTGGTCACTGCCGACAGCTTTGCCGTCGACCTGATGGTGGTCTACAAGGGAAATCTATTGCCCCGATGGGCCCTCGAATCAGTGAAGACTCGTGGCATTTATTGCCTCAACATCTGGCCCGATGTGAGCGTGACCGATCAGGGTTCGGAGACCCTCGAATGTCTAGCGCTCTATGATCGCATTCTCACAACAAAGTCGTTCGGGCCGCGTGACCTGCGGGACCAAGGAATCGCGGCGCCGAGCGAGTTCGTGCCGGACGCCTATGATCCCGACATGGAGCGTGTGGTTCAGCCCCAGGAGACTGATCTGGAGATCATGGGATGTGACGTGGGCTTCATCGGGACATGGACCCCTAAGAAAGAGCGTTATCTGCGTTCTGTAGTAGAACAGGCGCCCGATCTTCATGTCCGGGTGTGGGGGAACCAGTGGGCCGGTCGAATGAGTTCATTAGGAAGACTTGCAAGAGTCGTCGAGGGACGCCCTGTGGCCGGCGACCTCTATGCGCTCGCAATCGCCTGTACCAAGATCAACATGGCAATTCTAACCGAAATTCGCTCCGGTGCGAGCAGCGGCGACCTGACAACGTCGCGGACGTTCGAGATTCCCGCGTGCCGAGGTTTCATGCTGCACGAGCGAACGAATGAAGTCCTAAGCTTTTTCGAGGAGGGTACCGAAATCGCGTGCTTCGGTGCCGAGGGGGAGATGCTGGACAAGGTCCGCTACTACCTAAAGCACGATGCGGAGAGAGAGAAAATGCGGCGTGCGGCATATGAGCGTTGCATCAGTGACTACAGCGTCGACGGTTTGGCTGCACGGATCATTCGGCGGTACGAAGAGGACACGTCCGGATGAGTGCAGAAAAGGGGATGGACCCTTTTCACGTGCTGGCTATCCAACACGGCGGCGTCGGGTTACATGAGTAGAGTCTGCGCGCGAGACGACCGTGAAGCCTGAGGCGGCGCAGCTCCCAAGGGTGCTGGCTGCAGGGACACTGGCGGGACCCGTAGCGAAGTGCGCCAGTCCACCATTGCTCGTGCGCAGCCGGAGGCCGGGGCCGGCGTGGGCGGCGTTTGGCGTGTTCGCAGGAGCAAGCGCTCTAATCGGTGGCGCTCATCTCGGGGCCACCGGCGTGGCATTAACGGTTGTGACGGTCTGCGCGGTGGGGCTGGCCATAGGTTGGATTGAATACGCGGCCGGGCTTCCCGCCCCCGCTACACCCGGCTTTCTCCTCTGGTTCGGGCACTTCCTGTCGTTCGCGGTGGGCGGTGTCTTGTTCTGGCTTTTGGAGGTTGATCCTGCGCTCGGGCTCGATAGTGATGCCTTGGCCTGGCAGATCGGGATCGTGACCACGGGACTCGGCGCGTTCGGCGTCGGGTACGCGCTTGTACTGCGAACCCGAGAGTCGGCGAGGAGTGGCTCTGTCCGGTGGCCGGCGGTGCGCTTGGACAGCAGCGGACTCGTCGCGGGCTGCCTGGCGTTGACGTTACCCGTCGTCGGTTTTTTTGTTGCGTTTCCGGAATACCGAATCGGCTCAATGAAGGAATTCGGGGCTTCTGACGAGGCGCCCGTAGTCGGTGTGATCGTGTTCGGCGTACTGGGATTCGTGCGGCCGGTAGTACTGGTTTTACTTGGGATGTATCTGATCGCGGAAGGAAGGAGGTTCATGGCTGTCGCGGGACTGCTTGCGGTAGTTGGGCTTGGGCAGACCTTCCAGGCCACGTTGGCTGGGGGCCGCGCCGCGATTCTTGAGACCCTTTTAGCTTGTGTCTCAGTGATGGCGGCATTCAGAGTCAGACAAAACAGATTGGGACGAGTGCCGTTGGTGGTCGTAGGCTGCATCATGCTTGTTCTTTGGTATATGCCGACGGCCGGTCAATACCGAGCACGGACTGCATACGGCGGTGTATTCCGGGAAGTCCAGCCGTTATCTGAGTACGTGAGCGCGTTTCTTGAGGCAGGACACACCGTCGTGGCCGGCATATCTCAGGTTCGAGGCTCTGTCGAATCAGTCGTCGGGCGGCTTTACGAGCCATCCGCTTTTCGCGTGATGACAGCAGCGCGCGAGTCTTACGAGGGATTCGGATCTCGGGGATGGGGGGATCTGTGGTTTCGCTGGGTACCCAGCTTCATCCGAGAGAAAGGAAGAGACCGCGATCAGGATCTCATGTGGCAACAGGGCTTCAAACCCCTTGAGAGTTCGGCGGAGACCCTGACGCTCCCCGCAGACCTCTACTATCGCTTTGGGCTACTCGGGATCATCCTAGGGTATGGTGTTCTCGGTATGTTGCTCGGGCGGGTGGCGCGATGGTGTCGGACTCATCTCGACGCAGGACGGTTCGTCGGGCTGATGGCGTTGGGAATGTTAGTCTCGCGCGTCTACGCGGTTGACTTCGTCTACGCCTTGTGGGCGCCCATCTATGAATTGCCGATCGGTATGGCGGTCGCACTTATCATTTTCCCGGGACTCAGGGAATCGGCTCGACTCAATCTGGCGTCACCTATGAAGAAGTAGCGACGTGGGGCTTTGCCATCCTACTCGTCCGAAGACGGAGGGTCCCGGACGAAGCGGTCTGCCGGCGGGACGTAATCGCGAGGGTGAAGTGAAAATCGCGCACGTGAGTCCGTCCTTCTACCCGGCAGTGGGATATGGAGGACCGATCGAGGCGTCCTATCAGTTGTGTCGTTGGCTGGCCCGGACTGGTGCAAAAGTCCGAGTTTTGACTAGCGACGCCAATGGACGATCGGCCCGGCTTGACACGAGATCCGGCCGGGCGGTGGAGATCGACGAGGGGATCAACGTGCAGTACTGCCGGCGACTCGCTCGCGATACTGTTACGCCTCACCTTCTTCGGCTTCTGCCGTCATATGTGCGGTGGGCTGATGTCGTACACCTGACAGCTGTGTACTCGTTTCCGACAATCCCCACGTTGGCCGCTTGCCGAGCCCTGGGTAAGCCGCTTGTGTGGTCGCCGCGAGGGGCTCTTCAGCGTTGGGATGGCTCACGACGCGTGTGGGAAAAGACTCTCTGGGAGGCCGCATGCTGGGCCATAGCACCAGAGAGAGTGGTGTTCCACGTCACCTCGGAAGAAGAAGCGCGCGCGACCCAGCGTCGGTTCCGGGGGGCGCGAGCGTGTGTCGTGCCGAACGGCGTGACCGTTCAGGAGCGGTCGAGGCGCGTGGCTACGGGCGAGAAACTTCGGCTTCTCTATGTTGGCCGGCTTGATCCAATCAAGGGCGTGGAAAACCTGCTCGAAGCCTGCGCGATCGCGCAGCGCGAACTCGCGGTCAGGCTTCGCTTGACGATCGCCGGCGACGGGGAAGGCCGATACGTCAGAGCACTCCGCCGCCGTATGTCGGATCTGGGGATTGCGGATGTTATCTCGATGCATGGGTGGGTGGGCAACGGTGAGAAGAAAGCACTGTTTGAGGAAACCGACGTCATAGTTGTGCCGTCGTACCAGGAAAGCTTCGCGATGGTAGTGGCTGAAGGGTTGAGTTACGGAATCCCTGTGATCGCGAGCCGAGGGACGCCATGGCGGCGGATCGAGGAAGTGGGCTGCGGGCTGTGGGTGGCAAACGACGCTGAGACACTTTCGCGTGCGATCGATAGCGCGAGTCGGATGCCACTGAGAGAGATGGGAGCACGTGGCCGCGACTGGATGGTCAGAGAGTTTAATTGGCCGCGCATCGCCGCGCGCATGCTGGAACTCTACCGAGATCTTATGGGGACGGGAACGTGAGACGCGACACGATCGCACGGCCGGGACACGGGGAAGTAGCCGTTGCGGAAGTCACGTCGGCTCTGAACTGGAAGGACGGACTCAAGACCTGCGCCCACCGCTATGTGGTTCCCGCCGTCGTGGATGAGCTGTCGCGACGCTGCCCCGGTCGTGCGCTGCGCATAGTGGATCTCGGTTGTGGCAACGGCTACGCCACGGCCGCAATCGCCAGCCTGGGGCATGAGGTCATCGGCGTAGATGTCTCGCGGGATGGAATCGAAATCGCTCGGGGTCTCCACCCCGGGGTTCGGTTTGAGATGGCCTCGATTTACGACGAGAGTTTGCTTGAGAGAATCGGCGGGGCCGCGGACTGTGTCGTATCCCTTGAGGTAGTCGAACACATGTTCTTCCCCCGGCGGCTGTTCGAGGCGAGCTTCCGATTGCTGGTCGCCGGAGGACACCTACTCGTTTCCACCCCATATCACGGCTATTTGAAGAATCTCGGGATCTCGCTCATCGGCGGTTGGGATCGGCACTTTGGGGTCGAGGTCGACGGTGGCCACATCAAGTTCTTTTCGAAGGCAACGATTGCGAAGATGGCGTTTCAGTCCGGCTTCCGAGAACCACGCTTCCGAGGTGTGGGGCGCGCCCCCTGGCTATGGAAGTCGATGATCATGTCCATCAAGAAGCCGAGCAGTGGCTGATGCCAGGGATGGTCTCGTGGCTATTCTCTCCAGGTGATGCAGGAGAGGTAACTCACTCGGACGCTAAGCTCTGCATCGTCGCCTCGTGTGGAGGGCATCTCACCGAGGTGAGGATGCTTCGACCGGTTTACCAGAGTTATGAGCATTTCTACGTAGTGAACGAGAAGATTGAGTTGCCGGCAGATATGGAGGGAAAGACCTACTTTATCCGCCACTCGGAGCGGGATTGGCTTTTTCTAGTGAACCTTTCGGAGGCGTGGCGAATTCTGCGACGTGAGCGACCGACCCTGCTGTTAAGTACCGGTGCCGGGCCCGTAGTACCGTTCACGCTTGTAGGGAAGCTCTTTGGGGTGCGCTCCGTCTACGTGGAGAATGCAGGTCAGGTCCGAACGCCGTCGGTCACGGGCCGAATCATGTACTGGCTCGCGGATCGCTTCTTCTATCAGTGGCCTGAGCTGGGGTCTTATTTTCCGCGCGGTACGTACGGAGGTCCCCTTCCGTGGTGTTCGTAACGGTAGGAACGCCTACCCAAAAGTTCTCGCGGCTTCTGCAGGCAGTGGACCATCTGGTAGACAGCGGGTTTTTCCGCGGGGAGCCCGTGTTCATGCAGACGGGTTCGACGCTGGGCTTCGTGCCGCACTGCAGCTGGACAGCGTTCGTGCCGCGAGCCGAGTTCGAGCGCCTAGTAGCTGAGGCCAGCCTGATTATCTCCCACGGCGGGGCGACCGTGTTGGAGATGGTTCGACTCGGCAAGGTGCCAGTGGTGATGCCACGGCGGAAAAAATACGGGGAGCATGTTAACGACCACCAACTCGAGTTGGTCGAGCTGTTGGCGTTCGAAGGTCGGGTCGTGCCCGCGTGGGAGCCGGAGGACCTTCCAGGCGCCATCCTTGACGCGCGGGTAAGGGTTGCTCGCCCCGTGCCAAGGCCTGAGATCGACTCGCTAGTAGAAGCAGCCATCCGCGAGCTGAGCGGGCAGAGGAAATGACACAAGGTGCGGCGGCCACCTGGGCTGGGCTCACGGTGAATTTCCTGCTGGCGAGCCTGGCGATGGTTCAGTTCCGGTGCAAGATCAGCGGAGGCTATCCCTGTGGGGACTGGCCCACAGATGGCTACACGTGGCACTTCTGGCCCGTGTTCCTCGTCTTATGCCTCCTGTGGTTGATTGGCGCACGGCTATGGAGCCGACGACGGGGGCGCCCGTTTGCCGAGGGTTTCCAGGCATATGGAGAGGCAGCTAGCCCTATGCTTGGGCTGACGCTGACCTGGGCTTGGTATGGTTTGACGGGCCCTCAGTTTCACCCACCGGCGTGCACCGTGCCGTTGCTGTGTCACGACGTGCTGCCGGGCAGCGTCGCCCTCTGGGGCCTACCGTGGATCGCCTGGGGGACGGTCCGGGTCCTCCGCGTCTCTGGGCGTGCGGCTGAGTAGGACGACCGTATGATCACTCTTGGCATCAACGCCTACCACGGTGACATCGCGGCGGTGCTCGTGCGCGCCGGCGAGCTCGTGGCGGCTGTCGAGGAGGAGCGCTTCCGGCGCGTCAAGCATTGGGCGGGCTTTCCGCGAGACGCCATCCATGCGTGCCTGGAGCTTGCAGGCGTTGGACCTGAAGACATTGATCACTTCGCCGTCTCTAGACACCCGAGAGCTCACCTCTGGCGCAAGGTGCTGTTCGCGCTTCAAAGTCGGCTCAGCGCTGGGGCCATCGCGGATCGGTTGAAGAATCGTCGGCAGGTGACCGATGTAGCGGAGAGGCTAGCCGAGGCGCTGGGTGTGGACCGTGAGCACGTCGCGAGCCGGATGCACTGGGTCGAGCACCACCCCGCGCATCTGGCGAGCGCCTTCTACGTGTCGCCCTTCGAGGAGGCGGCGGTCTGCGCGATCGACGGGTTTGGGGACTTCGTAAGCACTTCTTGGGCACTGGGCGATAGTGAACGCATGAAGATGCTGCGGAGGGTCTACTTCCCGCACTCCCTGGGGCTGGTCTACCTCGCTCTCACGCAGTATCTCGGCTTTCCCAAGTACGGCGACGAGTACAAGGTGATGGGACTCGCGCCCTACGGCGAGCCCCGCTACGTCGCCGAGCTCCGACAGCTTATCGCCTTGCTGCCTGACGGGGGGTTCGGGCTCGATCTGAGCTACTTCCGCCACCATACGGACGGCGTGAGCATGACCTGGGACGACGGCGAGCCGACCATAGGGCCGGTCTACAGCACGAAGCTCGAGGCCCTCCTCGGCCCGGCCCGGAGGCCAGAGGAGCCACTGGAACCACGGCATGAAGCCATCGCAGCCTCTCTCCAGGCGGTATTCGAAGAGGCAACCTTCCACATCCTGAACGGCCTATATAAGAGGACGCGAGTGTCCCGGCTCTGTCTGGCGGGTGGCTGCGCAATGAATAGCGTGGCCAATGGCAAGATCAGGGAACGCACGCCCTTCCGCGAGGTCTTCATCCAGCCGGCGGCCGGCGACAACGGGACAGCGCTCGGAGCGGCGCTCTACTTCGCCCACAACGTCCTGGGTCAGCCGCGCCGGTTCGTCATGGACCACGCGTACTGGGGGCCGGCCTTCAGCGACGGTGAGATCGCCAAGGCGGTGGCAGGCAGGACCGAGGACCTGGGACGCCTCGGCTGCCGCGTGAACCGGCTGGACGACGAAGACGAGCTGTCCCGCTGGACCGCCGAGCGGATCGCGGCGGGGAAGATCGTCGGCTGGTTCCAGGGCCGCATGGAGTGGGGAGCCAGGGCGCTGGGCAACCGGAGCATCCTGGCCGACCCGCGCCGGGCCGACATGCGGGACATCATCAACACGAAGATCAAGTTTCGGGAGAAGTTCCGGCCGTTTGCCCCATCCATCCTCGAGGAGAACCTCGACGAGTACGTCGTCGGGGCGGTCCCTGACCCCTTCATGATCCAGGTCTACCCAGTCCGGTCAGACAAGCGCCGGGTGATCCCTGCCGTCACGCACATCGACGGCAGCGGACGTCTGCAGACCGTCAGCCGGAGGACGAACCCGCTGTACTGGACGCTCCTCAAGGCATTCGAGAAGGAGACCGGGGTGCCAGTGCTCCTCAACACCTCGTTCAACGAGAACGAGCCGATCGTGCACCGGCCCGAGGAGGCGCTGGACTGTTTCCTTCGCACGGGCATGGACACGCTGGTCATGGGGCACTGGGCTCTGGAGAAGGTAGCCGCCACGTAATGCACGTCGCCTTCTTCAACCGGTCGTTCTACCCCGACACCGCGGCCACCGGGCAGCTCCTGACCGAGTTGTGCGAGGGGCTCGCCCAGACCCATGGGTGCCGCGTCTCGGTGGTGTCCGGGGTTCCGCAGCTGCCCGCGTCGGGCAATGGCCGCCCGGGCGGGCGTGTCGCGCGCCGCGAGCGCTATCGCGGAATAGACATCGTCCGCGCCCGGGGCACGCGCTACTCCAAGCAGCGCTTCACCGGACGGTTCAGCAACTACGTGAGCTACTTCCTGTCGGCGTGTTGGGCTGGCCTCCGGCTCGACCGACCCGCCGTCGTGGTGGCCCAGACCGACCCGCCGATCATCGGCCTGGCTGGCTATCTCGCCGCGCGCCGCTTCGGCGTGCCGTTGGTCATGGTCTACAACGACATCTTCCCGGAGGTCGGCCGCCTGCTGGAGGACTTCCAGAGCGAGACCGTGTGCCGGGCCCTACAGGCGGTCAATTGCTTCCTGGTCCGCAAGGCGGACCGGACGGTCGCACTGGGCGAGACGATGCGCCAGAGGCTGATCGAAGGCAAGGGCGCGGACCCGGCGAAGACGATCGTCATCCACAACTCGGCCGACTGCGCCGCGATCGCGCCCGGCCCCAAGGTGAACGCCTTTTCGACCGCGCACAGGCTCGCCGACAAGTTCGTCGTGATGCACTCCGGGAATCTCGGCCTGTCGCAAGGGCTCGAGACCCTGATCGAGGCGGCCGCGGAACTGCGTCACGTGCCGGAGATCGAAGTCGTCTTCGTGGGTGAGGGGATCAAGAAGCCGGCGCTCCAGGACCAGGCCCGCCGGCTCGGGCTCGGCAACGTCCGCTTCCTGCCGTTCCAGCCCAAGGCGCGCCTGAGCGAGTCCTTCGCCACTGCCGACGTGTTCGTCGTGTCGCTCAAGGCGGGGATGGCGGGGTACATCGTTCCCAGCAAGCTCTACAGCGTCCTCGCCGCCGGGCGTCCGTACGTGGCGGCGGTCGAGGAAGAGTGCGAGGTCGCCTCCATCAGCCGCCGGCACGACTGCGGGTTCGTCGTCCCGCCGGGGAAGGCGGGCGATCTCGCCGATCGCATCCTGAAGCTCCATGCCGACCGGCCGATGGCGGAGCGAATGGGTGCGAACGCGCGCCGCGCGGCGTTCGAGTTCGACCGTCCCCGGCAGGTCAAGGCGTACCACGATCTCTTCCGCGAGCTGTCGGCGCGATGAACATCCTTTTCGTCTGCACCGAGAACCTCGCCCGGAGCCCGCTGGCCGAGCGGCTGTTCCACGAGCTGCAGGGCCCGGGCGGCCTCCACCAGGCGCGCGCGGCCGGCACGGCGCCGCACGCCCCGCGGCGGCTTACCACGCGGGAAGTCGCATGGGCGGATCTGGTGGTGGCCATGGAGGGGCGACACCGGACCTTCATCCAGGGCTACTGGCCGGAGCACGCGCGGAAGGTCGTCGTGCTCGATGTTGCCGACGAGTTCGACCCCAAGGAGCTTCGCGCCACGATCGAGCCGAAGGTTCGCGCCCTGCTCCAGCAGTGCAACGGCTCCTACGCCGGCTCGGTGACGTTGGCGGCGCGGCCCCGGTTGACCAAGCGCGTCTTCGACCTGCTGCTTTCCGGGTCCGGGCTGCTCGCGTCGGCCCCCCTGTGGGCGCTCATCGCTCTCGCCATCAAGCTGGCGGACGGCGGGCCCATCTTCTACGCCCAGGACCGGGTGGGCAAGAACGGCCGGTGCTTCCGAAGCCTCAAATTCCGGTCGATGGTCGCGGACCCGGGCGGGCGCTTCCGGGCGGTCCAGGCCGGCCGGGACGACGCCCGCGTCACGCCGGTGGGGCGCTGGCTCCGGGCGACGGCGATGGACGAGTTGCCCCAGCTCTGGAGCATCTTCCGGGGGGACATGAGTTTCGTGGGTCCGCGCCCCCTCATGCCCGAGGAGATCGAGGTCAACGGGCACGGGCATCGCGTTCCGCTCGAGACGATTCCCGGCTACGAGGCGCGGCACCGGGTGACGCCGGGGCTTACCGGGCTGGCCCAGGTCTACGCCGATCGGGACATCGCGCGCTACCGGAAGTTCCGGTACGACCTGCTCTACATCAAGAAGCAGAGCCTCGGGCTCGACCTGCGCCTGATGCTGCTCTCCGTCTGGATCACCGTCCGCGCCAAATGGGAGCATCGCGGCCGGAAATTTTAGGATTACCCCAGGCAGGCCGTATATTGAGAAGTTGCACGTGACGCCGCATTGGCGGAGGACAGAGGTGTTCAACCCTCGCGGGGGTGTGGTTCTTCTCGTCGCTTTGTTGCTGGCAGCCGGGTGCGGCGGCGGGCGGGGACTCTCTCCGGTCGAGCGGGGGAAGCGGACTCAGCTCGACGGCTTCTCGGTCGTCCCGCCCCAGGGGGACCGCTGGTACGTAGCGCCGACGCTTCCCCAGAGCGAGGTGTGGCGCGCCGTGGCCGGGTTCGTGAAGCAAACGCCGCAGGACACCTCGGGGGCGGCGGTCTGGGCCACGGTCGCCGTGGCCAACCTCGACACCGCCTTCGAGAACCGCGACCAGCTCCTCCAGGCGGCGGTGCGGAGCCGGCAAACCGAGCTGCAAACCGGACGGTTCCGTCTGCTGGAGTTCCGGACCTCGCCGGGGCCGTTACCCGCCTGCCGCCGGTACGATGCCGTGGCCGAGGACCGCGGGGTGACGCAGTTCCCCGGGGTCGTCTTCGTGCTGTCGCTCCATCACGCCATTTGCCTTCACCCCAACTCGCCCACCCTCGGAATCAACCTGGCCTACAACGAGCGGCGGCGGCAGGGGCAACCGGCAACCGCGCTCGAGGCCGAGGGCGAGTTCTTCCTCGCCAGCCTGGAGTTCGCAGCGTTGTCGCGCCCCGCGGTCGTGGCGACGATCGAGGTGCAGCGCGACCCCCAGGGCGTCGTGGCGGACGGACGGGCCGTGTGGGTCGCCGAGCTGGCTAACGGCAGCGTCGCGCGGATCGATCCGCGGACGAACTCGGTCGCCAAGCGCTATCCCATCGGCCCCCGTCCGGTCGGCCTGGCGATCAGCGAAGGCGCCGTCTGGGTCACGGTGAACGGGGCCAACGAAGTGTGGACGATCGATGTCCAGGCCGACGAAGTCAGCGGACGGCCTATCAAGGTGGGCCGAGAACCGCTCGACATCGCGGTGGGCTGGGGCAGTGTCTGGGTCACGAACGTGGCCAACGGCACCGTGTCTCGGATCGATCCGCGCACCCGACAGGTGATTGCGACGATCCCGGTCGGGTCAGAACCCAGCGGGCTCGCCGTAGGCACCACGGGGGTGTGGGTGACCGACTTCGGGGAGAGCCGGTTGTGGCGGATCGACCCTCGGACGAACCAGGTCGCCGGGCCGCCCATCTCCGTGGGGCAGGGTCCGAGCGCGCTGGTCGCCAGTCCCTCCGGCATCTGGATCGCCAGCCAGTCGGCCACGCTCTCGCGGCTCGACGAGACCCGGCCCGGGGTGGCCGCCATCACGGTCGGCCGGAGCGCGACCGGCATCGCTGTCGTCGGACAGCAGATCTGGGTGACGGACTATCTCGCGGGCGTGATCTGGCGTGTCGACGGCGCGACCCAGAAGGTGATCAACCCGTCGATTCCCGTGGGGAAGGGTCCCTTGCGCCTGGCCGTGGGCAGCGGCGCAGTGTGGGTCACGAACGGTGGCAACGGAACCGTCTCCCGGATCGCCGGGTTCTAGAACCTCAGCGAGGCTCCCACGAACGGGCCCGAGAGCCGGAACTTGCCGAAGTCGTCGTCATCTTCCACGCGGACGTCGAAGATCCGGTAGCCGGCGGAGACGCTGAGGAACCGGATCGGGATCACGCGGATTCCTGCCTCGGCGTCGACCAGGTGGCCGAGGTTGCCGGCGGGCAAGCCCGAGGCCTCGGCGAACAGGTGGAACGCCCGATGGGGCGTGAGATCGAGGGCCACGCCGATCGTGGGAAGCAGCAGCGGGAATGTCGCGGATTCCCGGATCCTGGGCGTGATGTCGCGCGTCTCGATCGAAGCCTCGGCCAGGATGCCCTTGGCCTCGATGATGGGGCCGATCCGGAACACGCCGGGCACGACCGGGAACTGCCAGATCCACCCGAACCGCGCGTAATGGAGCTCCAGCTCGCTGTCGACCCGCATGGTGGCCGCGAAGGTCGTGTCGTCGAAGGTGATCGTCCGCTCAAGCGTCTCGGTGCCCTCGAACATGGCCCGGGTGTAGGCGGCGCGCAGCCGGCCGAGAGGGCCGAGGCCGATGCTGACGCGCAACTCGGGCAGGTTCTCGTCCCCGAGCCCGAGGTCGTCCTTGAAGTCGACCCGGGTCCCCTGGAGCAAACTGCCGTCGACCTGGGCCGAGGCCTTCAAGTCGCTGAACCAGTAGCGCCCTTCCACTTCGAGGAGTTGCGCCGATGCGACACCGTAGCCGAGCAGCACCACCGAAAGGGCCAGCAATAGGATCCTGGCCATAGCGTCCTCCCTCGGCCGGGGGCTCATGCTCCCAGCCTCGAGGTCAGGCTAACAGGGGGGGACGCCGGAGCCTCCGAAGTTTCGCCAGGCGAGGGTAGGAGCATGGACACCCCTAACGTTGCGTCGCCATCTAGGGAACGTTGTTTCCACCCCCCGGCCACCAAACCCGTGTGCTGTCTCGCCTCTTGCGTTTGGCAAGCCTGTTGCGGATAGTTACGGGGGGCCGCGTGGGCCCGCAAGGAGGGATCTATGAAGACAGCGATCGTGAGAGCCGCCGTCATCGCGGGGGTCATCCCGCTAGTGGTCGGCTGCGCGACCAGGGGCTCGGTGCGCAGGGTGGAGGGCGACGTGCTCCAGCAGGGCCAGCGTGTGGCGGGGGTCGAGGGACGTCTGGGGGAGGAGAGCCAGCGGACGACGACCCTCGAGGGACGGCTCGGAGAAGAGGCCCAGCGGCTGGAGGGGCGCCTCGGGCAGGAGACCCAGCGGCTGGAGGGCCGCCTCGGGCAGGAGACCCAGCGGCTCGAGGAGAGGATCGGCGCGACGTCGGAGAGCGTCCGGGATGCCAAGGGTCGGGCTGACGACGCCTTCGCTCGGGCCGACGAAGTGGACAGCCGGCTGACGCGTCTGTGGACCAACCGCCACAAGATGACCCAGGTGGAGTCGCTCGACGTCCACTTCGGCTTCGACAAGGCGGATCTGAATGACGCCGCCCAGACGGCGCTGGCTTCGCTGGTGAAGGAGCTGCAGGGCAACCCGCGGCTCGGCGTGGAGCTTCACGGCTACACCGACCCCCGCGGCCCGGAGCGCTACAACCTCGACCTCAGCCGGCGACGCGTGGAAGCCGTCCGCCGCTACCTGGTGCAGCGGGGTGTCGAGCTGCCCCGGATCAACTCCATCGGGCTCGGCCCCATCATGGATCAGGGCGTCGCTGCCGCCACCAAGCGGCGGGTGACGGTGCGGATGATGCTCCAGGCCGACTGAAGCGCAGGTTTCTGTCCCGACCACGGCAGCCTCCCCCGCGGGAGGCTGCCGCTGTTTTGGGAGAGATCGTAGCTCTCCGGTTATACTTTCGAGCCGATGGACGTCGCCATCGTGGGGGCCGGGCCAGCAGGGCTGCTGGTCGCCCGCCGCTGTGCCGAGTCCGGCCTCGACGTCCACGTCTTCGAAGAGCATTCCCTGATCGGTGAGCCCACCCACTGCACCGGCGTCATCTCCCTGGAGGTTGCCGAGCTCGTCAAGATCCCCGATGAGATCGTGCTGAGCCGCCCGAGCCGGGCGCTCCTGCACTCGCCGAGTCGTGACACTCACGAGATCGCCTGGACCGAGGACGGCCGCGAGCCGATCCTGGTGGTCGATCGGGCGGCGTTCGACCAGGGCCTGGCCGACGGCGCCGTGGAGGCGGGCGCGGTGATCCATACAGCGACTCGCGTGACGGACGTCACGCCGAGCGAGGACGGCGTCGATCTGGTGGCGGGGGGCTCCCCGCTCCGCGCGCGCGCCTGCGTCATCGCCTCGGGCGTGTCCTATCGATTCCAGCGCCGGCTCGGGCTCGGGCTGCCTGGCCAGGTTGTTCATGCCGCCCAGGTCGAGCTCGATGCTCGCGCCGCCGACGGGGTCGACCTCTTCTTCGGGCGCGCTGTGGCGCCCGGGGGATTCGCCTGGATGGTGCCGCTGACCCGGGACGGGCGCACTCGCAGCAAGGTGGGCGCGATGGCGACCGGAGACGCGGGCGCGGCCCTCGAGCGGGTGTTACGCCGGCCCGAGGTGGAGTGCCGGGTCGAGGGCGAGCCGGGCCATCCCGTCAGGCGCCTGATGCCGCTCAAGCCCATCACGCAGACCTACGCCGATCGGCTGCTGGTCGTGGGCGACGCCGGTGGGTTCGCCAAGCCCACGACAGGCGGCGGAATCTTCTACAGCCTGCTGACGGCGTCGCTGGCCAGCGAGACGCTCATCGAGGCCTTCCAGCGCGAACGGCTCGACGCCGGGTTCCTCGCCGGCTACGAGCGGCGGTGGAAGCAGCGGTTGGGCCGGGAGCTATCCGTGGCCGCCTGGCTGCGCGACGTCGTCACCAAGCTGACCGACGGCGAGATCGCAGTGGTCTTGCGAGCCCTGGCCGGAGAAGACGCCCAGGCCCTGATCCGTGGCATCGCGCGCTTCAACTGGCACGCCGAGGCGATCCTGGCCCTGGCGCGCCGCAAAAGCCTCGCCCACATCCTGCTCCGCGCGCTGCTGCGCTGAATTTCGGGCTCAGATCTCCGGACGCTTGCCGTAGGTGGCGCGCACCTCGGTCTTGATGCCGCCGCGCACGTTGAAGTCGCCCACCACCTCGGCCCAGCGTGGCCGCGCCGCGGCCACGAAGTCGTTGAGGATGCGGTTCGTGACGTCCTCGTGGAAGGCGCCCTCGTCCCGATAGGACCACAGATAGAGCTTGAGCGATTTCAGCTCCACCAGGTGCTGGTCGGGGACATAGCGGATCCGGATCGTGGCGAAGTCGGGCTGGCCGGTGCGGGGGCAGATGCACGTGAACTCCGGCGCGGTCATGCTGACCTCGTAGTCCCGATCCGGCTGCGGGTTGGCCACCACCTCGAGCGCCTTCGACGGTCTCGACGCCATGCCGTGATTATAGGCGCTCGTTCTGGCTCACGAGCCGCTAGCGTGAGGCGGGCGGGGCCTGTCGCAGGGCGCGGCCCCGCAGGCCGGCTCCGTCACCCGCTCGCCCGAACGCAGCCCTGCCGGGCTGCGGACGGGACGAAGGGGGTCCCACTCCGCCGGCCCGAGGACCGCGCCCTGCGCCACCCGCCCGCCTCACGCTAGCGGCTCGTAAGACCCATGCCGGCTGCCACCGCCAGGCTGGCGAGCAGCAATTCAGGCGTCAAGGCGTCGCCGGTCACGATCGCGGCGACGATCACGCCGAAGATCGGCTGGGTCAGGAAGATAGTGGCCAGCGCGCTCGGGCGGTAGCGCTGGAGCAGCCAGAGGTTGACCACGAAGTTGAAGCCGGCCACCACCACGCCCTGGAATCCCACCGCCGCAGCCAGCCGGCCCGTCCAGCGCACCGGCTCCGGCTCCAGCAGCAACGCTCCTATGAGGAACAGCGCGGTGCCGATGGCCGCCTGGGAGAGCAGCAGCTTCACATGATCGAAGCGGTGCACCGCTCGCGCCAGGTAGACCGTCCGCTCGGCGAGCAGGAACGCGCTGACGAACATGATGGCGTCGCCCAGCAGTGAGGAGGCGCCGGCCTGGGCCTGGCCGCGAAGCAGCAGCAGGATGCCGGCATAGGCGATGGCCACGCCGGCCAGGCGGCGCACGGTCAGGCGATCGCCGGGGATGAGAAAGTGGGAGAGCACCACCGTGTGCACGGCGTAGAGGTTGAGGATGATGGCCGAATGGGCCGCGCTGGTGAGCGAGGTGCCCACGTTCATGGAGACGATCTGCGCGCTGAACAGCAAGCCGAGCACGATGAGCGGGCGCCACTCCTGGCGCGCGATGCGGAAGCCGGCCAGCCGTCCGGTCAGCCCGGCCCAGATGAAGATGGCGCCGCCGCCGATGAGAAATCGCAGCGCGGCCAGCGTGAGCGGCGGGGCATCGGCGAGCCCGATCTTGATGGCGACGGGATTGGCGCCCCAGAGGATCGACACCAGCAGCGCCAGCGCGGCGCCGCGGAGGTCGATCGGGGCGTAGTTCAACGCGCTTCACTCTAGCACGCGTGCGCCCGGTGGGGGGCGGGCCCCGGCCTTGCGCTTCGGCGCGGCCACCCGGCCGGCGCTATGGCCCCTGCTTGAGCCCTCGGAGGAAGGGGTTCCGGCTCGAAAGCTGCGGAAACCGTGCGAAGTCATCGTCGAGGGTGAGGAGTTCGTGCACCCCGTGCTCGAGGGCCAGCGCGACGAGATGCGCGTCGTGGATCAGGTTGCCGGTCACTCGGCTTTCCTGGAGCACCCGGTCGAGAAGCGATGGGTGGCGAGTGGTCTCACTCAGCACCCGTACGACGGGTGGCGCGAGGAAATCTCGCACCGCTTCCAGGGCCTCGCCCGTGGTCGAGGGGGGATCGAACACGCGGTGATGAGTCACCACGCGAAGGAACTCGTACAGGGAGGGCCAGAAGAGCGCGTAGGGCTCGGGCCCTTCGCTCAATCTCCGGAGCAGCGCGAGCGCCTGCTCGTGGTGCGCGGTGCCGCGGCGGTGCGCATGGACGAGGATGTTGGTGTCGAGCGCGATCACGCGCTACCCGCGCCCCATCACCTCGAACAGCTTGTCGCGGTCCGTGAGATCGACCCCCGGCAGCAGCCGGCCCTGGACGATCTTGAGCCGAAAGGAATAGGGCAGCGTCCGGCGGAGTTCGCCCAAGGCCAGCCCCCGCCGCAGCGCCTCATTAATGATCTCCTTCAGGGGCCGGTCCTGGTCCCTCGCCCGCCGCTTTGCCGCCTTCAACACATCGTCGTCGAGCGTCAAGGTGGTCCGCATGAGCATCATGATGCCGGGGCGCGCCGGCCGGGTCAAGGGGGCCTGGCGCGCATGCAGGGCCGCAGGACTGGCGTGTGAGGCGGTGGCATAATCGCTCGTATGAAACTCGGCCTCGTCGGTCGCCCGAAGACCGGAAAGACCACGCTCTTCAACCTGCTCACCGGCGCCACCGTGGCGACCTCGCGCTTCGACGGCGGGCGCGCCGAGCTGCACACGGGGATCGCCCGCGTGCCCGACGCCCGGGTGGATCGGCTCTCGGCGTTCGTTCGGCCGCGCAAGACGACCCACGCCACGTTCGAGGTCGTGGACCTCGCCGGCATCGCCAAGGGCGAGCGCAGCGGCCTGCTGGAGGCCAAGGAGTTCCGTGACGCCGACGCGCTGCTGCACGTCGTGCGCGGGTTCGCCGACTCCGTGCTGGGCCCGCCCGATCCCAAGGCCGACGTCGCCGAGCTGGAGGTCGAGCTGCTGCTGGCCGATCTCGAGGTGGTGGAACGCCGCCTCGAGCGCCTGGAAGTGTCGCTGAAGCGACGCCGGGTGGAGGCCGACGCACGCGAGCAGGCCCTGCTGCGGCGGGTGCGGGAGGCGCTCGAGGCGGACACGCCGCTCCGCGCGCTGGACCTGTCGGCTGACGACGCCAAGGCCGTCCGCGGCTTCATGTTCCTCAGCCGCAAACCCATCCTGCACTGCGTGAACCTGGACGAGAAGGCCGTGGGCGAGGGCAAGCACGTAGTCGAGCGCTTCGGTCTGCACGCCTTCGCCGGCCGCCCGCACACCCGGATCGGATGGGTCTCGGCTCTCATCGAAGGGGAAGTGGCGCAGCTCGAGGGCGAAGCCCAGCAGGCTTTCCTGGCCGACCTCGGTCTTCGGGAACCGGCGCTCCCCCGTCTGCTCAGCGAAGGCTACGCACTGCTCGGGCTGATCTCGTTCTTCACGACGAGCGAGGACGAAGTGCGCGCCTGGACCATTCCCGCCGGCACGCGGGCCCAGGACGCTGCCGGCGCCGTCCACTCGGACATGGCCCGAGGGTTCATCCGGGCCGAGGTGGTCGCCTACGACGACATGGTCGCGGCCGAAGGCTCATGGGCCGAGCTGCGCGCCCGCGGTCGGATCCGGCTCGAGGGCAAGGACTACATCGTCCAGGACGGCGAGATCTGCCACTTCCGGTTCAACGTGGCGAAGGGCTGAGCGGGCGCTCCTCCGACGGGTCGGTCCCAGGCAACGAGCGGCAGGGATGTGGAGCGCCGCTCACGCCAGCGGCAGGTCGGTCTTGGCGAAATCTCCGCCGACGGTGAGCAGGGGTTGGCGGGCCAGCCGCGCCACCGCATAGGTCAGGCAGTCGCCGAAGTTCAGTCCGGCCGGATGGCGCCCCTTGCCGTACCTCGCGTAGGCGTCGACCGCGACGGGCCAATGCTCCTCGGTGAAAGGAATGATGGTGAGCCTCGTCTCTTGAAGGAGTCTGGCCAGGGTAGACCGCGCGGCCTTTTCCAGCCTGGCCGTCAGCACCAGGCCCGTCTCCGCGAGGGTCGGCGCCCCGATGCCGAGCGCCGAGTCGCCGGCGAGCTTCGCGACGAGCGCTTCCCAACCTCGCTCTCGGAGGACGACGGCGACGAGGGCGGAGCTATCGACGATCACACGCCTGCTCCCCGATAGCCAAGGATTCGCTCCCGTTCCCGCTTGCTCATTTTCCGGCCGAGCACGCCCCGGGGAATCTGCGGCCACACTTCCTCCTCCAGGAACCGCAGGAGATCGGCGATGCGATCCCGGCCCACGACCCGCACCGCGAGGCGGGCCTTACGTTCCTGGAGCGCGACTCGTACGGCGCGCGTCTTGCTCTCTCCAGTCATCGCCGCCACGTCTGCGGCCAGACGTTCCGTCTCACGGTCCTTGATGTTCAGCGCCATGTCCGGCCCCCGCGTGATGGTGTAAATCTACCAGAATGGTACCATTACACCGGTCATCGGCGCTGACCCCCCGAGCCGACAGGTCAACGGGAGGCGCCGGTCGCGGCCAGCCTAAATCGTCGCGCCGGGCACACGCTTGAGCGGGCCGCCCAGCGCGCGCACCACCGCCGCCACGGTGAGGTCGGGCGTCTGCATCGGCAGCACGCAGCCCGGGCCGACGATGAGCCCCCGGCCGCTCGTCTGAGCCACGGCATCTCGCGCCTCAGCCTCGGCGGCCTCCGGCGTGCCGTCCCGCAGCGTCTTCCACTGGTGAAGCCCGCCGATCACCGCGCCCGGCACCCGCGCGGCGGCCTCGGCGAGTGACGGGGGCGTCGCCCGATCGTCCCAGTTCCAGGCATGCCCGGGCAGTTGCGCCAACCGGTCGAACATCAGCCGGTCGCCGTGGCAGTGGACGATGGTCAGGATCGAACGGCCGCGGACCGACTCCAGCACGCGGCGGTCGTAGGGCTCGCCGAACTCCGCGTACTCCGCTTCGGTGTGCAGGCTCAGGCTGGCGGCCTGGATGGAGTAGAAGATGCCGGCCATGCCCTCGGTCAGCGCGACGTCGGCGAAGCGGACCAGCGTCTCGGTGATGGCCTCCAGCGCGTCTTTCACGAGCGCGGGACGCTCGCGGAGGTCGGCGCCGAGACGGTCGCCGGACAGCTTGCGGGCCAGTGAGAGCGGCGAGAAGAGCGTGGGCACCACGGGCGCGTCGCCGACGCGGCGGTCGAAGCCCATGCGCACGATCGTCTCGATCTGCTGGGCATAGCCCGCCGCCGAGGTGGGGTCGAGCGGCCGGATCGTCTTCCAGTCGTCCGGCCCCCGGACCGCGCAGCGCGAGCAGGGCCGGTGACCGTCGGGCCGGACCTCCTCGCCCTCCACGCAGCCCCAGGCCTCCACCGCGTACCCCCCGGCCGGGGTGATCTTGATGAAGTCCGAGCCGTAGCGCTCGTGGAACCGGAGCGTGGCCTGAGCCAGGCCGGCCGGGTTGCGGTCAATCTGGGGAAAGTGCCGCCACACGGCGTAGGGCACGCGGTCCACCGGCCGGCGCTCGATGGCGGCCTGAATGCGCTCGCGTCGGGTCATCAGCTAACTCGAAGGGGGCCTCGACGGCCCCCTCCGAGCCACCCCCAGGGAAGTCCGATTGCGCGGGCAGAGCCCGCGCTCGAACCGCGGAGCGGGTACTCGGGAGCGAAGCCGCCGATGAACCCGAAGTGGGATCCCGACTTCATAGCGTCAGCGTTCCGTCACTGAGTACGGGACGGCCGCCGGCGTCGACCGCGTCGAACTCGATCGCGGACGTGCCTCCCGCGCGACCGCGCACGACGAAGCGCGAGGGCACCGGCACCATCCCCGTGAAGCGCGCGCTCACGCCCCGCACCCGCGCCGGCTCGCCGCCGAGGTCTCGGGCGACGACGCGCGAAACGCCCAGGGCCAGCGTGGCCGTGCCGTGCAGGATCGGACCCGGCAGCCCGGCGGCGCGGGCCACGGCGCCATCGGTGTGGATCGGGTTCCAGATCCGCGCGCACTCCGTGTAGAGGTGAGCGGCCTTGGCGGCGACCGGCACGGGCGCCTCCCAGCGAATAGGGCCGTCAGAGGCGCGGCCACCGTCGTCGACACGCGTGCCAGCCGCCGCATCCGTCTCGACCCCGCGGTACAAGCTGCCGTGCAGCGTGGTCGAGACCGGCTCGCCCCGCGCGTCCGTAGTGTCAAACCGGACGATCACGAGGGCGCCGGCCCGGCGTCGGTTCACGCTGACAATGCGGGCCGCCGTGGACAGCCGATCCCCACGGCGCGGCAACCGATGGATCGTGAGCTGGTGGGTCGCGTGAACGCCGAGCGCCGCCACGACCTCGCTGATCGCGCGGGCCCGCAGCTCCACGGCCAACGGCCACTCGTAGCAGACCGGGAACAGCGGATGAGCCAAGGGGCCGGCCGCCGTCGCCGTGTCGTAGTAGCGCGGATCCTCTTCGCCGAGGGCCGCCGCGTAGGCCATGAGCCAGCGGGCATCGATGTCGTGGCTCAGCGGTCCGGCCGTCGTCCCCACGATGGCGCCGGGCAGGTGCAGGGCGGTCGAGGTCGGCGTCATCGCGGGGGGAAGTTCATGCTGTCGACGAAGATCTGCTCGAAATCAGGATGAGCAGCCAGCGAGACGTGCTCGATGGAGCGAGCGATCGTCTCGGCCCGTTGCCGCTCCGGCTCCGAGAGAAGCGCCATCTGAGCACCCAGCGACGCCGCGTTGCCGACGTAGCGGACGCGCTCCACCGGCAGCGGCGGGATGAGCCCGATGCGGATGGCGCTGGGGATCGAGACGTAGTTGCCAAAGCCCCCGGCCAGCATCAGCTCGCCGAGGTCCTCGGGGCGGAGGCCGGCCACGTGCAGCAGCATGGTGACCCCGGAGGCGATGGCGCCCTTGGCGAGCTGCATCTGGCGGACGTCGTCCTGGGTGAGCACGATCTCGCGCGGGGCCCCGGCCTCGCCCGGGCGCAGCACGACCACGACGCGTTCCTCGCCGCGCATCGCCACGCGCTCGCCCAGGCGCGAAGGCAGAGCGTCGCGGGCCTCGACGCGAATGAGCCCGGTGGGATCGATGACGCCGGCCTCGAGCAGGCCGGCGGCGAGGTCGATGAGCCCGGAGCCGCAGATGCCGAGCGCGGGGGCTTCGCCGATGGTGTGGACGTGGATGTCGTCGTCCACGCGCACCCGGTCGATGGCGCCCTGGGCGCCGCGCATTCCGTGGCGGATCTGCGCCCCCTCGAAGGCGGGCCCCGCCGGCGCCGAGCAGGCCCAGAGGCGTTGGCGCGAGCCGAGGACGACCTCGCCGTTGGTGCCGATGTCCACGGCGGCCCGCCGCTCGTCGCCGGCGTAGATGCGGGTGGCCAGGGCCACGGCCACGGCGTCGGCCCCGACAAAACCGGCGACCAGCGGCAGAAAGCAGACGCTCCCCTCGGGAGCGATCTTGAGGAAGAGCTCGCGCGCCGGGAGCACCAGTGGATGGCGCATGACCGGCGCGTAGGGGGCCAGGCCTACCCAGGAGGGGTCGATACCGAGCAGGAGGTGGTGCATGCAGGTGTTGCCTACCACGACCACCTTGTAGATCCACTGGGCGAGCACGCCGGACTCGCCGCACACCTGGGCGATGTGCTGGTTCAGCAGTCCGAGGATCCGCGTGGTGAGCTTGCGGAGGTTGCCGGGGTTGAACTGGGCGAAGGCGATGCGGGACATGAGGTCGCCGCCGAAGACCGATTGTGGATTCAGGCTGGACACCGACGCCAGCTGCTCGCCCGACTCCAACTCGATCAGCGTGGTGACCACGCTCGTGGTCCCAATGTCGATGGCGAGACCGAACTTCATCGACGTGGTGTCCCCACGCTCGACGGCCACGATGCGGCCGTCGAACGTGGCGACGGTGACGGTCCCATCCTCGTCCCGCAGGGCCGCCGGCAGCCCCGCCAGCACGCTGAGGCCCACGTCGGCGGGGGAGAGGCCGACCGCCGCCACCAGTTGCTCCACGTCGGAGGTCTGGTGGTGCTCCTCGCGGGGCAGGGCGACCTTCACCACCTGCTTGACCACGCCGGAATCGATCGTGAAACCGCTGGTCCGCCCCACGCCCGGGCCGGCGCCCAGGATCTGGAAGGACTGCTCCTCGATGGGCGGCGCCACCTGGACCGTGATGGGCTCCTCCAGTCGGCACTGGCAGGCCAGACGATAGCCCTCGCGCACGAGGTCGTCGCCGAGCTGGACCGTGTCGGCGATCGTCGGCGGCGGGATGGTGCCGGCGACGAACTTCACCCGGCACGAGGTGCAGCGGCCGCGACCCCCGCACGTGGCCGTGATGTCCACGCTGCCGGCATGCGCCGCCGCCAGGATGGTCGCTCCGGGCGGCGCCGATAGCGTGCGCCGCGCTCCGGGATCGCGCGGGTCGGTGAGGAGGGTCAGCGAGACGGCCACCGGCCTCGATTGTAGCCCACGGGTCGCGGCGAGCCGCGTCTTGCCTCAGCGCGCGCGGGCCGGTATCCTGCCGCGCATGACCACCCTCGATCGTGACGCTCTCGCGCAGTGGGCGCGTCTGGCCGGCTTCGAGTGGGGCGCCGCCGAGCTGGAGGCGATCGCCGGCCCGCTGGCGCGGGCCCTTGAGTCGCTGGGCCGCCTGGAGCAGTTGCCCTTGCGTGACGTCGAGCCGCTCACGCAGTACCGGATGCTCTGATGGCCGAGCTCTACTGGACGTCCCTGGCCGACCTGGCCCGCCTGATCGCCACCAAGGAGGCGTCGCCCGTCGAGGTGGTGAAGGTCCACCTCGACCGGATCGCTGCCCACGACGCGACGCTCAAGTCGTTCATCACCGTCTGCGCGGAGGCCGCGCTGGAGGCGGCGCGCCAGGCGGAGGCCGAGCTGATCGCCGGACGGCCGCGAGGCCCGCTGCATGGCGTGCCTATCGGGCTGAAGGACCTCTACAACACCGCCGGCGTGCGGACCACGGGCGGCTCCAAGATCCTGGCCGACGCCGTGCCCGCCCAGGACGCCACGGTGGTGGCGCGCCTGAAGGCGGCGGGCGCCATCGTGCTGGGCAAGCTCAACATGCACGAATTCGCCTATGGGCCCGAGGGGCTCAACGCCCATTACGGCCACTCGCGGAACCCCTGGGACGCGAGAGCGACGCGGATCGCCGGGGGCTCGTCCTCGGGCTCGGGCGTCGCCGTGGCCGCTGGCCTCGTGCCGGCTGCGCTGGGCTCGGACACCGGCGGCTCGATCCGGATCCCGGCCTCACTGTGCGGGATCACGGGGCTCAAACCGACCTACGGCCGGGCCAGCCGCGCCGGCGTGCTGCCGCTGGCGCGGTCGATGGACCACGTGGGGCCAATGGCGCGCACCGCCGCGGACTGCGCTCTCCTGCTCGGGCCGATGGCCGGCTACGATCCCGCCGATCCGACGACGAGCGTGCTGCCCGTTCCCGACTATCGGCTGGCGCTGACGGGTGACATCAAGGGGCTGAGGGTGGGACTCCTCCGGCGGTTCTTCCTGGAGGCCGGCGTGCCCGAGGTGCGCCAGGCCGTCGAGCGCGCCGTGAAGACCCTGGAGTCGCTGGGTGCCGTGGTGGACGAGGTGGAGCTGCCCTCTGTGAACGACGTGGCGGTGGCCTCGTTCGCCATCGTGGGAGCGGAGGCGCTGGCCTATCATGCCCAGTGGCTGCGGACACGGGCCGCCGACTACCAGCCCGACGTCGCCCAGCGCCTGCGCATGGGAGCGTTCGTCAGCGGCTTGCAGTACGTCCGCGGCCAGCAGGCGCGGGCCCTCGTTCGCGCCGAGGTGGACGAGGCCCTGGCCCGGCGTGACGTGCTCCTCGCGCCGGCCACGCCGCTGGCGGCGCCCCTGCTGGGCGAGAACGAGACCACCCTGGGCGACGGCCCGTCGGATGTGCGCTCGGCGCTGATCCGTCTCACCCGCCCCTTCAACTTCTCGGGCCATCCGGCGTGCGCGGTGCCCTGCGGCTTCACGGCCGCCGGGCTGCCCATCGGCATGCAGCTCGTGGGCCGACCTTTCGACGAGGCCACCGTGCTCCGCGCCGCTGACGCCTACCAGCGGGCAACCGACTGGCAGGCGCGGCGCCCGCCACTGGCGTGACGCCTCCCGGAGACCACCCCATGGACGACACGACCCTGGATCGACGGCTCGCCGGGCTCGAGGCGAGGCTCGAGCGGCTGGAGACGCTGCTCGGCACTCTCAGCGACCACTTGGCCCGCGCGAGCGTGGACATCGACGCCGCCAAAACCGGCATTCAGCAATGGGTCACCGAGTACGTGTCGCTGCGCCTGCAGCAGCTCGTGCCCGAGACGTGCGAGCACGCCCCGGACGAGGAAGCCGCCGCCGTGGAGGGACCGGTGCTGCCCGGGACGCGCATCCGCTGCACCGAGGAAGTGCTCCATCGCCTGGGGCGGATCCCCATTCCGTTCGTCCGCCAGATGGTGACCGAGCGGGTCATCGAATCGGCCCGCGCGGCGAGCGTGCCGGTCGTCGACGTGGTCTTCTTCGAGCGCGCGGCGACGTTCTGACAGTGCAAGCTTTCGGGGGAGGATCTCCTGAGCTACCAGCACTGGCAGCAGCACGTCACCGGGGGTCTGAAATTCTAGGGTGGACGACGAACCACTCCGCATCCCCATCGAGGATTCGCTCGACCTTCACGCCTTCGCGCCCCGCGACGTTCGCGACGTCGTGAGTGACTACCTGCAAGAGGCGCATGCCCGCGGGTTCCGGGAGGTGCGGTTGATCCACGGCCGTGGCATCGGCGTTCAGCGGGCGATCGTGCGGTCGCTGCTCGCCCGACATCCCCTCGTCGCGAGCTTCGCCGAGGCGCCGGCTGAGCGGGGAGGCTGGGGCGCGACGGTGGTGCGCCTGAGCCGTCAGGCCGGTCAGGCCAAGTAGACGTCGACCGGGATCAAGCGCCGGTTGACGGGATCGATCCCGAGCCCCAACTCCTCCAGGGTCGTCGCGCCGAGCAATAGCGGGCTCTGGGAAGGCCCCATGAGCACAGGAGTGGTCGCGCGACGGCCCTGGCACTCAACCTCGAGTTGGGTCAGAGTCCACTCCTCTACACGCCCATCTGCCATCACGACGCGTTGGATCCGAAGTGGACGGCAGCCCAAAGCCTCTAGGAGGGGGCGGGGAGCAACTGAGTAGGCAGCACCCGTATCAACCAGAGCCTCCAAATCTCTGGCCGCGCCGTCACTTCTGGGATACAGCTTCAGGGGGACCTTGAACTGACCCACGTCGGCCTCGCCCGTAGTCTGCTACGCCGCCGCCCACGATGGCAACCTGGTGCTTCGGACTCAGTCTTTGTCGGCGCGGAGCAGGATCATCCGGTCGGTGAAGGACTCCACCGCGCCATCGCGAAGGCGAAACTCGAAGGCGGCGCGGCAGGGTTCAGGGGCGGCCCGCACGAAGGCTTCCAGGGCGCGGCGAGCGTCCTCGCTGATGCGCATGCGCCCCGTCCACTCGTCCCAGACCCGGACCTTCGTGGTCACTGCCTCGTCGATCACGGTGAGGCCGGCGCCGCGAAGCATCGCCGTCCATTCGCGCGCCCGGTAGGAGCGCACGTGCGACGGATCCCGGCGCCGCTCCACCTCGGTGATGAAGGCCGCGCACTCGGCCTCGTCGTGGCCCAGGATGTCCTGCAAAAGGAAGGACCCGCCGGACGCCAGCACGCGCGCCACCTCGCGGACGGCCGCCGCCGGGTTGGCGAAGTGGTGCGGCGCGATCCGGCACGTGACGACGTCGAAGGCGCCCGGGCCGAAGGGCAGCGCTTCGACGTCGCCCGCGACGCACTGAAGATTGGTGGCGCCTCGGCCCTGGATCAAGTCGCGCGCCGCCCGCAGCATGGCCTCGGTGAGGTCGTAGGCGACGACGCGACGGCTGATGGCGGTGAAGGCCAGCGCGGTGTGGCCGCCGCCGCTGGCCACGTCGAGCACTCGGGCCGGCCGGCGGGCCCGGCCCCAGGCCAGGAGGCGCTCCAGGTCGTCGCCGCCGGCGTGGCCGGCGCTCGCGACGTAGTCGGCGGCGCTCGGCCCGAACTGCTCCTGCACGCGCCGGCGCTGGGCATCGCTCACTTCTTGTCCCGACTCTTTCTCTCGGCGAGGTGCCGGAAGAGGAAGTCCTGGTCCAGGGGGGAGAGGTCGAAGCGGCGGGAGGCCTCGTCGACCAGCTTGAGACGATCAGCGGTCGGGTTGTCGTTGAGCTGGTCGTCGATCCACTTGACCGCCTGCCTGATGGGCGCCTCACCGGCCATGTCGTGGTCCTCCTATGGGGCCTCCAGAATCCGCACGCGGCGCCGCGCCAGCTCGAGCGCACCCGCGACGAGCGCGATCGACACGACGGCGGCCAGCCCCAGCCACGGTACCACGCTCGCGCCCCCCGCCGCCGCCAGCGTGGCGCCCCGGGCGATCCACCCCACGCCGGCCACGTAGGCCAGACAGAGCACGGTCCCGGCCAGGCCGCCGCCGCTGGTCGACAGAGATTCGGGGTTCGGCTCGCGGAAGTTCGGCCACGCCGCGCCGAAAGCCAGGAGCACGATCGCCGTCGTCGCGGCCACCAGGACGAGCAGCACCGCCGTCCCGATGATCACCGGGGGCGCGTCCACCAGTCGCACGACGGCGATCAGGCTCACCGGGACGACCGTGAGCGCCAGCAGGCCGACGGCCAGGGCGGCGCGGGCCACGACGAGCCGGAACACCCTCAGTGGGCTCGAGAAGAAGAGCCAGGTGGCCCGTCCCTCCAGCGACGTCATCGGGTAGACGAAGCGCAGCGCGAACGCCGTGATGAAGTAACCGGCGGCAATCACCGCGAAGAGCACGAGCCGAGCGACCGCCTGGGGGTCGTTGGCGACGTCCGCCAGTGGGGCCACGACGATGAACGAGGTGTAGAGCACGAGGAGCAAGACGATGAAGCCGGCCCGGCCCAGCTCGTGAGGGTTCCGCGCGAGGGTGACGAGGTCGCGCTCGAGGAGAGCGCCGACGGGCCCCCGCAACAAGCGCGGGAAGCGTTGCGGCGGGCGTTGGCCGCCCCGGCCAGCGCCGACGACGATGAAGCGCTCCGCCGCGACGGGGAGCGCGCTGGCGTAAAGCCAGCGGCCGAGGGTGGCGGCGGCGGCGAGCGTTCCCAGCGGAACGACCCACAAGGCCCAGCGGGTGGCCGGAGAGCCCGCCGGGCCGCCCGTCGCGCTCGTGTACAGCGCAGTGGCGAACGGGTGGCTCGGCCACAGGGCGAACTTGCCCTCGATGAACTTGATGGACGCCGGTTTGCCGTTGAGCATCTCGGGATTGAAGATCACGAAGAAGTCGGTGGTCGACGGCACGACGTTGCGGCCGACCACGACGATGAAGAGCCCGAGGAGGGCGGCCATGGTCGCCACGACAGCGAGCCGTGACGGCGCGCGGCGGAAGGCGGCGCCGGCCATGGTGGTGAGGAGCGCCCCGCCGGCGCCGGTGAGCGCGGCGAACAGCGCTAGCATGAGCCCGCCCTGCAGGTAGAACGCGGCGGCCTGCCGGTGGGCGACGCCCAGGGCCAAGAGCGCGGGGAGGCCGACCACCGCCAGCGACCACGACGTGAGCGCGAACGTCTCCACGGTCCTGAGCGCGTAGAGCCCGCCCACTGACAGCGGCGAGGCCAGCAGTAAACGGGTGTCGCGGGCGCGGTAGTAGATCCAGAGCCCCGAGGCGACGAAGCTCAGCAGGGCCAGCAGGAAGACCAGGACGAGCAGGCTCTCGATGAAGTAGAGCGTCAAGGCCGCGCCGGCCGGTCCCATCGCGCCGACCTCCTCCAGGGCCTGGCGAAAGTACACGTACTCGGCGGCCATGACGGCGCCGAACACGACGACGAATCCGGCGACGACGGCCCGGCGCGCCCCGTGCCCGCGGCCCAGCGCCGCCCGCAGGCCGCCGGCCCGTCGCCGGAGCAGGTTAACGACGAGCCGCGAGGTCGAGATAGAGGGCCTCCAGCGTCACCTCGGTGCCGAGCCCGGCTCGAGCCCGGAGCGCAGCCAGGTCGCCCTCGGCGATGAGCTGGCCGTCGCGCAGCAGGCCGAAGCGGTGGCAGACGGCCTGGGCGAACGCCAGGGTGTGGGTGCAGACCAGAACGGCGCCGCCCCGCGCGGCGTAGTCCGTCAGGAGCTGGCGGGTGCGCAGTGCGCTCTCGGGATCGAGGCCGACGATGGGTTCGTCGATGACGAGCAGGCGGGGGGTGTGGAGCAGCGCCGCGATCAACGCGAGCTTCTGGCGGTTGCCCCGAGAGTAGTTCTCGACCCAATCTTCCAGCGTGTCGCGGACGTGAAAGACACCGGCCAGCTCCTCGACGCGGGGACCGCGCTCGGCCGGCGGGACACCCCAGAGCTCGCCGACCAGATGGAGGAACTCGCGCCCCGACATGCGCTCGTAGGCGAAGGGCTCGTCGGGCACGTACCCCAGCAGTCGCTTGGCCCGCTCGGGCTCCTGGTGAAGGTCGATGCCGCCAACGATGACCCGGCCGGAGGTGGGCCGGTACAGGCCCGTGGCCAGCTTGACGGTGGTGGTCTTGCCGGATCCGTTGGGGCCGATGAGGCCGTAGATCTCGCCCGGCGCGATGGTGAGCGAGAGGTCGTCGACGGCGCGCCGCTGGGCGAACTGCTTGGTGAGGTGCTCGAGGCGGAGCAGGGCGCCGTTCAGCGTGGGGCCGGGCTCCCCGCTCCGCCCGCGCACGGCCACGCTACTTGCTCTGCTCCCGCTCCAACGTCGTCTTCCACTCCTTGTTGAGGTCCTCGACGCCGGGGATGTACTTGATCGTCGACCAGGTGGCGCGGGCCGCGCCCCGCATGGCGTACATCAGCGTCTCGCTGATCTCGTCCTCCGTGGCGCCGGCTTGCTTCGCAGCCGCGAAGCGTCCCGGCACTCAGGAGGTGCAGCCGGCGGCGGCCATCGCGGCCAGCGCCACCAGCTGCATCGTCTTGGGGTCGAGCGCCCCCTCGCGGTAATACAGGCCCGCGAACTCCTTCATCGTTCCCATCTCATGGCCTCCTCCGGGCTCGAATGTGCCCGCCAGCCATTATACGGCCCACCCCCGGCGCCGCCGGAATGGCCGGGAGCGGACCATGCCAATTGGTTCTTGACGGAGGCTAAGTTTTGGCAAAAATGGTTGGGTAGGGGAACCGCCGGTGAACCTCCCCATCGACCGCGACAAGGCCATCCCGCTGGCCCGCCAGATCCAGGCCCACCTGGAGCGCCTGATCCAGGAAGGTCTGCTGGCGCCCGGGGTGAAGCTTCCGGCCAGTCGGGAGCTGGCCCGGACGCTGGGCGTCAACCGGGCCACCGTGGTGCTCGCCTACGAAGAGCTGGTGGCGGCGGGCGTCGCTCGCTCCCACGTGGGGCAGGGCACCTTCGTGGCCGAGCGCGCCCCCGGTCCGGCGGCGCCTCCCGTCGCTCGCCCGCTGCCAGCCATCGAGTGGTCCGCGCTGCTCTCGCGCAGTGCGCGGATCATCCAGGACGAGGACGATCGTCGCCGGGCGCTGATGCCGCCGGCCCACCTCGAGCGCGGCGTGATCTCGTTCGCCGGGGGCATTCCCGACAGCGGCCTGTTTCCCACCGACGCGTTCCGGCGGACCCTCAACGAGGTGGTGCGCGACGAGGGCCAGACGCTCTTGCAGTACGCGCCGGGCGCCGGGTACCCCCCTCTTCGCCGGTACCTCTCGACGTACCTGCTGCGGTTCGGGCTCGAGGCCCATCCGGAGCAGATCCTCATCGTCAATGGCTCCCAGCAGGGGTTCGATCTCATCGCCCGCACCCTGGTGGACCCGGGAGATTTCGTGGCGATCGAGCAGCCGACCTATCCGCGGGCGATCCAGGTCTTCCGCGCGTTCGGCGCTCAGTTGGCCACCGTCCCCTGGCGCGGCGACGGGCCCGAGTTGGAGGTCTTCGAGCGGCTGCTCGAGCGCCATTCGCCGAAGCTCTTCTATTGCCAGCCGACCTGCCACAACCCGACCGGCCTCGCCATCAGCGCCGACATCGGCCGGCGGCTCCTCGCCGTGGCGGCGCGCCACCAGGTGCCGATCGTGGAGGACGGCTTCGACCCGAGCCTGCACTATGACGCGCGGCCGCCCGGACCGCTGAAGGCCCGGGATCGCCACGGTCTGGTGATTTACATCGGGACCTTTTCGAAGATCCTGTTCCCCGGGCTGCGGCTGGGCTGGCTGGTAGCGCCGCCCCCGCTGGTCGAGCGGCTGGCCGCGGCCAAGCAGGTGACCGACCTGCACACGAGCGCGCTGTTGCAGGCCGCGGTGCATCGCTTCTGCGAGCGCCGCCTCCTCGATCGCCACGTGGTCCGCGTGGCCCGCGAGTATGGACGCCGCCGGGGCCTGCTGCTCGACGCGCTCCGGCGCCGGATGCCCGAGGGCGTGACGTGGACGGAGCCTCAGGGGGGCTTCTCGTTGCTGGTGACACTGCCGGCCGGCCTCGACGGGGCGGCGCTGTTGCCGCGGGCGCTCGAGCGGGGCGTGGCCTTCACGCCGGGAGCGGCGTTCTTCGTCGACGGCGGTGGCGACCTGACCCTACGGTTGTCGTTCTCGGCGGTGCCGGCGGATCGGATCGACGAGGGGGTGAGGCGGCTCGGCGAGGTGGTCCGGGGCAGCCTCAAGCGTCCGGCGCCGCGGACGCTGCGCGAGCGCGCCACCGTGCCGCTGGTGTAACGACCGACATCGAAACAACGAGGAGATAAAGCCATGACGGAGCTGAACGGGCTCAGGATCGCGGATCGCAAGCACATCGGGCTGGCCGAGATGCTCAAAGGCGGCGTGATCATGGACGTGACCAACGCCGAGCAGGCCAAGATCGCCGAGGACGCCGGCGCCACGTCGGTCATGGCGCTCGAGCGTGTGCCGGCCGACATCCGCAAGGAGGGCGGCGTGGCCCGCATGGCCTCCGTCAAGAAGATCAAGGAGATCCAGCAGGCCGTCACCATCCCGGTGATGGCCAAGTGCCGGATCGGTCACTTCGTCGAGGCCCAGATCCTGGAAGCGCTGGGCGTGGACTTCATCGACGAGTCCGAGGTGCTCACCCCGGCCGACGAGCACTTCCACGTGGACAAGTTCCGGTTCCGGGTGCCGTTCGTGTGCGGCTGCCGCGATCTCGGTGAAGCCCTGCGCCGGATCGGCGAGGGCGCGGCCATGATCCGGACCAAGGGCGAGGCCGGCTCCGGCAACATCGTGGAGGCCGTGCGCCACATGCGGGCGGTGGTGAGCGGCATGCGCCGGCTGACCACCCTGGGAGACGAGGAGCTGATGACCGAAGCCAAGACGCTGGGCGCGCCCTACGAGCTGCTGCGCTGGGTGGCGAAGAACAGCCGCCTGCCCGTGCCGAACTTCTCGGCGGGCGGCATCGCCACGCCGGCCGACGCCGCGCTGATGATGCAGCTGGGAGCCGAGTCCGTGTTCGTGGGCTCGGGCGTCTTCAAGTCCCAGGACCCCCAGAAGCGGGCGTGGGCCATCGTGCAGGCCACCACGCACTACAAGGACCCCGATGTCCTGGCGCGGGTGAGCGAGGAGCTGGGCGAGGCCATGGTGGGCCTCGAGACCTCCAAGCTGGCCAAGGAGGAGCTGCTCCAGACGCGAGGGTGGTAAGACGGGGATGAAGATCGGAGTGCTGGCGCTCCAGGGCGACTTCGCCCGCCACGCCGCGGCGCTGGCTCGCTGCCACCGGGCGAGCCGAGACGCGTCGGGCGGCGAGGCGAGCCGCCAATTCGACATCGAGGCGGTCGAAGTGCGCAAGCCGGAGACGCTCGACGAGGTCGACGGCCTCATCATCCCGGGCGGCGAGAGCACCACGCTGCTTCGCCTCATGGAAGAGTGGGGCTTTGTGCCCGCGCTCGAGAAGTTCCACGCCGCGGACCGGCCGATCTTCGGCACGTGCGCCGGGGCCATTGTCCTGGCCCGGGAGGTCGAGAACCCCCGCCAGTTCTCCCTGGGGTTCATCGACATCACCGTGGAGCGCAACGCCTACGGCCGGCAGCGGGAGTCCTTCGAGGCGTCGGGCACGGCAGCCCTGGCGGGCGCGCAAGCACCGCTGGAAATGGTGTTCATCCGCGCCCCGCGCATCCGGAAGCTGGGGCCGGGCGTGGAGACCCTGGCCGCCCACCAGGGCGAGCCGGTCCTGGCCCGTCAGGGCAGCGTGCTCGTCGGCACCTTCCATCCCGAGCTCACCGACGATTCGGCCGTGCACCGGTACTTCTGCGCGATGGTCGCCCAGAGCCAAACGGGACGATGATCTTCCACCGGTACTACACGGAGATCCCGCCCGGGGAGACCGACCGATTCGTCAACGCCCAGGAGCTGGGCCGGCTCGTCACCATCGGTGATGACGGCGTGCCACACATCGGGCTCTACCCCTTCGTGTACGACGGCGATACGGTGGATCTCCACCTGGTCCGTCGCGACGAACAGATCGCCGATCTCCAGGCCCGGCCCCGTTGCCTGTTCGAGGTCGACGAGGTGCTGGCGGTGATTCCCTCCTACTGGGTGCACGAGGAATACGCGGGCTCGGCGACCGCCTATCACCGGACGGTGATGTTCGAGTGCACGGCCACCGTCGTCGAGGACCCCGCGGCGGTCGCTGCCCAGCAGGTACGGCTGCTGGCGCGCTACCAGCCCGAGGGTGGCTACCGCGCGCTCGATCCGGCCGACCCCCTCTACAAGAGCGCGCTGGCCCAGCTCGCCGCGGTGCGGTTGACCATCACCGAGCGACGAGCCAAGTTCAAGCTCGGCCAGAACCGCCCGGCCGACGCGCGACGTCAGGTCATCGCCGAGCTCCGCAAGCGAGGCCGACCGCATGACGCCCGCGCGGCCGAGGCGCTGGAGTGGACCATCGAAGGGCAGGGGGCCTGATCCTCTGCGACACGACCAGCCGTGTGCCCGCGGAGGCCAAGCCGACGTGGGAGGAGCGGATCCGCGTGGCCGAGACCCGGGGCATGACGCCGCTGGTCGAGCCGACGATCGAGCGCTGGTTCACGCCAGGGTTCCGCGAGCGCCGGCCCGAGGTGGTGGACCGTGTGCGCGCGATGATCCGCGCCACCCAGCCGCGAGGTTACGTGGGCTGCTGCCACGCCATCGCCGAGCTCGATCTCACCGACGGCCTGGGCGCCATTCGGCTACCCACGCTGGTCGTGGTCGGGGCCGACGACCCGGGCACGCCGGTCGCGGCGGCGCGGGTCATCCACGAGCAGATCAAGGGCTCGCGCCTCGTCGTGATCCCGTCGGCCGCCCACCTCTCGAATCTGGAGCAACCGCAGGCCTTTACCGAAGCGGTGACCAGCTTCCTGAGCGGGCTCTAGTTAGTTAGTGCATAGGGCTTAGTCCGACAGAGCAGGCTTGACAAGGGGCCGGGGGGGCGGCATAGTTCGGTCAGACCAGCGGACCAGTCGCTACCTGCCGTTTCGGCCGTCGAGGAGGAGCGCATGTCGGCGTTGACCTGTGAAGTCGTCTACCGGGGCATCTTTCAAAAGAATCTAGCGTCGCGCATCACGCGCGGCATCGTCCTGAGCGCCCGCAAGGCCGACCGGTGGGGCATCGCGTTCGGTCGCTACGGCGACAGCCCCCAGCGCAACGGGATTCCGGCTAAGGACTTTGCCATCGTCGCCGACACCAAGGAAGAGCTCGAGCAGAACATGGCTCGCTACGAGCCCAAGCAGGTCGATGTGACGATCTGCGTGGACGACACGCTGGCCAAGGGTGTGGAATCGTGGGCCTGGTACGGGCTGCAGCCCATCAACCGGCTGACCGTGCCCGGGGGCACCGTGTTGATGACGTCGCTGCAGCCGATCGAGGCCCTCCTCAAGGACATCCACACGAGGGACGCGCCCTGGACGCTGACCTTGATCCGGGCCAAGGCCTCCTTCTCGGGCCTCTGGGTCTACAAGGAGGACCACACCGAAGTCCGGATCCTCGGGGCCCTGGCCAAGATCGCGCCCGACTTCCTGACTCTTGACGCCGTGAGCCAGGCCATCCAGGAGATGGAGTGGGGATCGGACCTCAAGGTCGCCTCCGCCCGCAAGACCTACGAGCGCCTGGAGTCGCGCGCGATCAAGCCCGGAGAGGGCAACCCGGAGACGCCGTTCGCGTTCGAGAAGCCCCGGTGGTGGGAGATGCGGGAGGGCGTCACCATCCCGGCCATCCCCATCGGCAAGCCCAAGGAGGGCGGCAAGGGTTACGTGCCCGAGCGGAACCCCTATTTCAAGAAATTCACCACACGCACCATGCGCCCGGTGGTCGACTTCGACACCTGCGTGAAGTGCAATCTGTGTTGGATCGCCTGCCCCGACTCGGTCTTCGACGTGATGCCCGATGGCACCTTCGACGCCAACATGGACGCCTGCTGCGGGTGCGGCGTCTGCGAGGCGGTGTGCCCGGTGGAGGACTGCATCACCATGGTCAACGAGTCGGTGTTCGAGGACAACGCCAGCCAGTGGGAGATGTGGCGCCAGGACAAGGCCGCCTACAAGACCTGGCTGACCGCGAAGATCGGGGACACGAAGGCCACCGTCCGTTCCCACGGCTTCCGCTTCCGCGGCCAGTACGAGGAGGAGCTGAAGCGTGACCTCGACGTGGGCGGGGTGGAGATCACAGCCGGCATCCCCGGCGAGAACGCCGAGTCCAAGACTCAATAACGGCCAGGAGGCGAGCGATATGGCAGTCGCGACCCAGACGGCTCCGGCCGTAGCGGAAGACAAAGAGCTCCTCATCTCGGGCAGCGAGGCGGTGGCCGAGGCCCTGACCCTGGCCGACATCGACGTCGTCACCGCCTACCCCATCCGGCCGTACGACACCGTGATGCAGGCCATCGCCAAGAAGATCGCCAACGGCCAACTCGTCGCCGAGTACATCGTGGCCGAGGGCGAGCACAGCCAGTTCGAAATCGTCAAGCACGCCTCCACCGTCGGCGCCCGCGTGTTCTGCGGCTCGTCGGGGGTAGGCTGGGCCTACGCCATGGAGTGCCTGGTGGTGACCCCGCCGCTCCGGGTGCCGATGGTGGCGCTGGTGGGCAACCGGGCGCTGGACGATCCCGGCGCCTTCGGCGTCGAGCACAACGACGCCCTCTTCGTGCGCGACCTGGGGTGGATGCTGGTGTGGATCGACTCCTCCCAGGAGGCGCTCGACACCACCCTGATCGCCTACCGGGTGGCCGAGGACCGGCGGGTCTTCCTCCCGCTGGCCGTCTCGGCCGACGGCGCCTTCCTCACCCACTCCCAGGCCATCACGATGGTTCCCCCCAAGGCCAAAGTGGACCGGTTCCTGCCCCGCTACGACCGCGGCGACCTCCAGCTGCATCCCGACAACCCGATCACGGTAGCCCCGCAGGCCAACGAGGACTGGGTCATCGAGATCCGGCGCCAGAACGACGAGGCCATGAAGCGGGCCTCCACGGTCATCGAGGAGGCCTACGCCGACTTCCGCCGGGTCTTCGGCCGGGGCCCCGAGAACCCGTGGTTCGAGGAGTACATGACCGAGGACGCCGAGATCATCCTGATCGGCATGGGCACGATCTCGCTGCCCATCAAGGTGGGCATCCGCACCATGCGGGCTCAGGGCAAGAAAGTGGGATTGGTTCGGTTGCGGTGGTTCAGACCGTTCCCGACGGACCGACTGGTGGCAGCCCTGTCGAAGGCAAAGGCGATCGGCGTCATCGACCGCGATTATTCTTTCGGCTCGCCGTTCGCCTCTGGGGTGGTGGCCAACGAAATCCGGGCGGCCCTGTACAACGCGCCCCAGCGCCCGCCGCTGGTCGGCTTCATCTGTGGCCTGGGTGGGCGCGAGGTGACCCTGGAAGATGTCTACCGGGCCACGGACCTCTGCTACAATGCCGCGCACTCCGGCAAGTCCGACACCAAGACGCACTGGCTCGGCGTGCGGGAATAGGGAGACGACGATGGCGGAGACGACGTTCACCAACGCCACCCAGATCCTCGAGGCCTTCAAGGGCATCAAGAAGGTCACCATCGAGGAGTACTTCACCTCGGGCCACCGCACCTGCCAGGGCTGCGAGTCGGCCCTGGTCATGAAGCTGATGGTCAAGGCGGCCGGCCCGCGGACGATCGTGCTGGGCTCGACCGGCTGCATGTACGTCGCGAACACGACGTACTACACCACGCCCTGGGTGGTGCCCTGGATGCACACGCAGCTGGGATCGTCGGGCTCGGCCGCTCTGGGCACGGCGGCCGGTCTCAAGGCCCTCATGAGCAAGGGCAAGATGAAGGCCGAGCCGATCAATGTCATCGCCTTCTGCGGCGACGGCGGCGGCGCCGACATGGGCATCGGCGCCATCTCGGCCACCCTCACGCACAAGGAGTACAACTCCCTGATCCTCTTGTACGACAACGAGTCGTACGCCAATACCGACATCCAGCTCTCCGGCATGACGCCCTACGGCGCCCACACCACCTTCAGCCCGCCCGGCAAGGCCAAGCGCATCATCCATACTCGGTGGAAAAAGAACATGGCCGGCATGATGGCGGCGGGCCACCCCGAGTGCCGCTACGTGGCCACCGTGTGCGCTTCCTTCGCGGTGGAGATGATGAACAAAGTGCGCCGCGCCCTCACCATCGGCGGCCCCACCTTCATCCACTCCCTGGATCCTTGTCCCAAGGGCTGGGACTACGACCCCATGCTCAGCCACGAGCTGGGCGAGCTGGCCATCGAGACGGGCCTCTTCCCGCTCTACGAAGTCGAGGACGGCGTCGTGAAGTACTACGGCAAGACCAAGGCTCTGGTGGAGGGCCGCAAGCGCAAGCCGATTCGTGAGTACCTCCTCAAGCAGGGCCGCTTCGCCCACTTCACCGAGGAAGACCTGGTTTACTTCCAGGCCAAGGTGGACGAGATGTGGGAGAAGTGGGAGATCCCCGCCGTCGTACCGTTCAAGCGGTTCGAGGCGACCAAGGCCGCCCTCGAAGTGAAGTAACCCGGAGGTCGGTGATCGTCAGTCCGTTCCCAACGGAGGGGTCGGGCCCGGAACGGGGCCCGGCCCCGCTGTGTTTCCTGGACAGAGACTCACCCGTTTCCAGGAGGATCCCATGAGAGAGCTCGGGCGCATCGCAGCAGGGTTGTGCGCGGTCCTGGTAGTCGCCACGGGAGCCTCGACGCCCGCGGCGGCCTGGGAGCCAACGAAGCCGATCGAGTTCGTGATCCCGGCGGGGACCGGGGGCGGCGCCGACCAGATGGCCCGTCTGATCGCCGGCGTGGCCGAGAAGCACAAGCTCACCCCGCGGCCCTTCGTGGTCGTCAACAAGGCCGGCGGAGCCGGCGCCGAGGGTTTCCTGCACGTGAAGGGCAAGCCCGCCGACGCCCACACCATCATCATCACGCTCTCTAACCTCTTCACCACGCCGCTGCACACGGGCGTGCCCTTCAACTGGAAGGACTTGACGCCGGTGACCCGACTGGCCCTGGACCAGTTCATCCTCTGGGTCAACGCCGAGACGCCCTACAAGACGGCCAAGGAGTACCTCGCCGCCGTCAAGGAACGCTCGGGCGGCGACCGTATGAAGATGGGCGGCACCGGCTCGGCCCAGGAAGATCAGATCATCACACTTCAGGTCGAGCAGGCGCTGGGGGTGAAATTCACGTACGTGCCATTCAAGGGCGGCGGCGAAGTGTGCGTGAACCTGGTGGGCAAGCACGTGGACTCCACCGTGAACAACCCCATCGAGTGTGTGAGCCACTGGAAGGCGGGCCGGGTGCGGCCGCTGGCCGTCTTCGACGGAGCGCGCATCCCCGATCCCGACTGGAAGGAGATCCCGACCGTCAAGGAGGCGCTCGGCCTCGACATCCAGTACAACATGCTGCGGGGCATCTTCGGCCCGCCCAACATGCCGAAGGACGCCGTGGAGTGGTACGTCGGGTTCCTCCGGAAGGTGTATGACACGCCGGAGTTCAAAGACTACCTCTCCAAAGGCGCGCTGAAGCCGGCGTTCGCCACGGGCGCCGAGTACGTGAAGTGGCTGGAGGGCGCCGAGCAGCTGCACAAGGACCTCATGGCGAAGGGCGGGCTCCTCAAGAACTAGATGCGGGCCGCAGATGTCGTCACCGCCGCGGTGCTGATGCTGCTGGGCGGCGTCGTGCTCTACGACGCCGCCCGGCTCGGCACCGGTTGGAGCACGGACGGGCCCCGGAGCGGGTTCTTTCCATTCTGGCTCGCCACCTGCCTGGTCGCCATCAGCGTCGCCATTTTCATCCAGGCCCTGGTCCGGCCCTCGGCGAAGCCCTTCGCCACCCGGCAGCGGATCGTTCCCGTCCTCAAGGTCGTCGGGCCGCTCACCGCCTTCGTCGTGCTGACCGATCCGCCCGGCCCCTGGTCGGGGCTCGGCCTCTACGTCGCGGCCGCCTTCTACATGGGGTTCTACATGCGCTGGGTCGGCCGCCACCACTGGCTGACGGTGGTGGCCGTTTCCATCGTCGTTCCGGTCGTCGCCTTCGTCATCTTCGAGCAGTGGTTCCTGGTCCCGATGCCCAAAGGGCCCCTCGAGGATTGGCTGGGGTACTGAGGATGGGGCTCGACAACCTGCTCCTGGGCTTTCAGGTCGCTATCACCCCGTTCAACCTCTTCATCGCGGTAGTCGGCGTGCTGCTCGGGACCATCATCGGCGTGCTGCCCGGGCTGGGCGGAGCCAACGGCGTGGCCATTCTGCTGCCGCTGACCTTCACCATGCCCCCGACCTCGGCTATCATCTTGCTCACCTGCATTTACTGGGGCGCGCTGTTCGGCGGGGCCATCACTTCGGTGCTCTTCAACATCCCCGGCGAGCCCTGGTCGGTGGCGACTACCTTCGACGGTTATCCGCTGGCCAAGCAGGGTCAGAGCGGCCAGGCCCTCACCGCCGCCTTCACCTCCTCGTTCGTGGGCGCCCTCTTCTCGATCGTGCTGATCACCTTCTTCGCGCCCATCCTGGCCGAGGTGGCCCTCAAGTTCGGTCCGCCCGAGTTTTTCGCCATCCAGCTCCTGACCTTCTCCTCCTTCGTCGGGCTGGGCGGCGGCAACCCGCTGAAGTCGCTCGCCTCGATCCTCATCGGGTTCATCCTGGCCTCGGTGGGTTTGGACATCGTCACCGGCCAGCTCCGGCTCACGTTCGGCTTCACCGACCTCATGAAAGGGTTCGACTTCATCGTGGCCGTGATCGGGCTCTTCGGCATCGGCGAGATCCTGCTCTCCGTGGAGGAGGGCCTCCGCTTCCAGGGCGCCCGCGCCCGAATGAACCTCCACGTGGTGCTCGATACGTGGAAGATCCTTCCCCGCTACTACCGGACGTTCGTGCGGGGCTCGGTGATCGGTTTCTGGATGGGCTTCAAGCCGGGGGGCGCTACCCCGGCTTCGTTCATGAGCTACGCCTTCGCCAAGCGCTTCTCCAGGAACCCCGAGCGCTTCGGCAAGGGGGAGATCGAAGGGATCATCGCGCCGGAGACGGCGGCCCACGCCGCCGGCGTGGCCGCCATGCTGCCCATGATCACGCTCGGCATCCCCGGCTCGCCGACGGCGGCGGTGATGCTGGGCGGGCTCATCATCTGGGGGCTGCAGCCGGGGCCGATGCTGTTCGTGGACCGGCCGGACTTCGTGTGGGGCTTGATCGCCAGCATGTACACCGGCAACGTGATCGGCGTGCTGATGGTCCTGACGCTGGTGCCGTTCTTCGCCGCGATATTGAGAATCCCGTTCGCCATCCTGGCGCCGCTCATCGTCGTCATTTGCTCGATCGGCGCCTATGCCGTCCACAACAGTATGATCGACATCTGGTACATGCTGATCTTCGGGGTGATCGGCTACGTCTTCAAGAAGCTCGACTACCCGCTGGCCCCGCTGGTGCTGGCCCTGGTGCTCGGTGACATGTCGGAGAACGCGCTCCGGCAGAGCCTGATCATGTCCCAGGGATCGCTGGAGATCTTCTTCACGCGGCCCATCGCCGCCGTGATCACCGCGGCCGCGATCTTCTTCTTCATCCTTCCCGTGATCACCCCGTGGTGGCGGCGCTGGCGTGGAGCCCCGCAGGGGGCCCCGGCGCCCCGGGAGACGTGAGGGCCTGAAAGCCATGGCGACGGGCGAGCGACACAGAAACGAATCCGGCAAGCCCGAGATGGGCATCGAGCCCATCAAATCGACCCGCATCTACGAGGAGATCGTCCGGCAGGTCAAGGCCATGATCGCCGAGGGCCGGCTCACGAGCGGCGACCGGCTGCCGCCGGAGCGGGAGTTGGCCGAGAAGTTCGTAGTGAGCCGGACCTCCGTGCGCGAGGCGCTGCGGGCCCTGGAGAGCCTGGGGCTCGTGGAGATCCGCCCCGGCGAGGGCACGTTCGTCCGCAAGATCTCGGTGGAGGCGCTGATCGAGCCGCTGGCGCTCGTGCTGACGTCTCAACGCGAGGCGATCGCCGAGCTGTTCGAGGCGCGGCGACTCCTGGAGCCGGTCATCGCCGGGCTGGCCGCCCGGCGCGCCACGCCCGACGAAGTCCAGGAGATGGAGCGCATCCTCGAGGAGCAGGCCAAGGAGATCGCCGCCGGGCGCACCGGCCTGGCCCAGGACGCGCAGTTCCATGCCGCCATCGCCTCGGCGGCCCACAACCAGGCCATTACCCGGATCGTGCACGCCATCATGGACCTCCTCACCCAGAGCCGGGAAGACTCGCTCAATATTCCCGGCCGGCCGGAACGTTCGTATCAGGACCACCGGCGAGTGCTGGAGGCGATCCGCCGCCGCGACCTCGCCGGTGCCGAGCAGACGATGCGCGAGCACCTGACGGCCGTGGAGCGCCTCGTGCTGGAGCCGGACCCCGAAGCCCGTCGACGGCGGAGCCGGTGAGCCCCGACCGACGGCGTCGCCCGACCGCGCCTTGACGGCGGCCGAGCGCGGCGCGTATACTGCGCGGCAATGACGACGCGGACATCGCGTGTGCTGTTGCTGGTCCTGACCATTCTGGAGCTGCCGGGCCTGCCCGGAGCGCCGGCGATGTAGCACGCGCTGGACGCCACGGGCAGGAGGGCGGCCCGTGGCAGGACTCCTCGGAGGGCCACGGGTCGACCGACTCGTGGCCCTCAGTGTTTTTGAGGCAGGCGGCGACCCGGATGAGTGGATTTGACAGTAATGTCGCGTATCCGCTAGAGTTGAAAGACTTTTCGTCGTTTCGGGACGGAGACCCTGAGCATGACCAGGTACGTGTACTCCTTCGGCCGTGGCAAGGCGGAAGGATCGTCCCTGATGCGCAACCTCCTCGGTGGCAAGGGCTGCGAGCTCGCCGAGATGACGAACCTCGGGATTCCGGTGCCCCCTGGCTTCACCATCACGACCCAGGCCTGGGCGCACTACGTCCGCGCGGGTCGGGAGTCGCCCGAGGGGCTGTGGGATCAGGTACGGGCCGCGCTCGGCACGCTCGAGCAGCATGCCGGCCTGGGCTTCGGCGATCCCAAGCGGCCGCTCCTGGTCTCCGTCCGGTCGGGGGCGCGGGTGTCGATGCCCGGGATGATGGAGACGGTGCTCAACCTGGGGCTCAACGACGCCACCGTGGAGGCCGTGGCCGCCCGCACCGGAAACGAACGCTTCGCCTGGGACTGCTACCGACGCTTCATCACGATGTTCGGCAACGTGGTCCTCAGGATCAGACGAGAGGTCTTCGAGGAGCAGCTCGACGCGCTGAAGACGCGCCTGGGCGTGGAGAGTGACCCCGAGGTCCCGGCCGACCAACTGCGCAAGTTGACCCAGACCTTCAAGGACATCGTGAGCGGACGGACGGGAAGCCCGTTTCCCCAGGATCCTGAGGAGCAGCTCCGCCTGGCCATCAACGCCGTCTTCGACTCCTGGTTCGCCAAAAAGGCCGTCGAGTACCGCCGCATCCATTCGATCCCCGACGACTGGGGCACCGCCGTGACGGTGATGGCCATGGTGTTCGGCAACCTCGGCGAGACGTCGGGGACGGGGGTCGGCTTCACCCGGGATCCCCGCACCGGCGAGCGCAGCTTCTACGCGGAGTTCCTGGCCAACGCCCAGGGCGAAGACGTCGTAGCCGGCCTGCGCACGCCGCTGCGCATCGACGCGCTCCGCGAGCGGATGCCTCAGGTCTACGAGCAGCTCCACGACATCGCCACGCGTCTGGAGCGCCACTACAAGGACATGCAGGACATCGAGTTCACGGTGCAGGAGGGCACGCTCTACCTCCTGCAGACCCGTTCGGGCAAGCGCTCGGCGGCGGCGGCGGTGCGGGTGGCCGTGGACCTGGTGCACGAGAGCGTCATCGACCAGCACACGGCGTTGCTGCGGGTGCCGCCCCTGGAGCTCCGCAAGCTCTTCCTGCCCGTCCTCGACCCCCGGGACAAGGAGCGCGCGCTCAGTGCCGGGCGACTCCTGGCCCGCGGTCTGCCGGCGGCGCCGGGCGGCGCGGTGGGGCAGGTTGTCTTCGACGCCGATCGCACGGTGGAGCTCGCGCGCAACGGCCAGAGCGTGATTCTGGTGCGGCCGGAGACGTCGCCCGAGGACGTGGCCGGAATGTACGCGTCGCAAGGCATCATCACCGCCCGCGGCGGGCGGACCTCGCACGCCGCGGTGGTCGCCGTCGGCATGGGCAAACCCTGTATCGTGGGAGCCAGCGATATCGTCGTCCACGAGGACCGGCGGATGTTCGAGACGGGAGGCCGGATCGTGCGCGAGGGCGACATCATCTCGCTCGACGGCGACGGTGGCGAAGTGCTCCTGGACGAGGTGAAGCTGATTCCCCCGGAGATCACGGCCGAAGTGGGGGAGTTCCTCGGCTGGGCCGACCGCTACCGGACGCTGGGGGTGCGCGCCAACGTCGACACCCCCGAGGACGCGGCCAAGGCCCGCGAGTTCGGCGCCGAGGGCATCGGGCTGGTCCGCACCGAGCACATGTTCTTCTCCGCCGATCGCCTGCCCATCATGCGCGAGATGATCATGGCCACCGAGTCGGTGGCCCGCCGGTCCGCGCTGGCCAAGCTCCAGCCCTTCCAGCGCGACGACTTCATCGGCATCTTCCGGGCGATGGACGGCCTGCCCGTCACGATCCGCCTGCTCGACCCCCCGCTGCACGAGTTCCTGGCCAACCCCCGCGAGTTCCGGGACATGATCGAGGAGCGGGCCCGGCTGGACGCCCTGGGCATGAACCCGGAGCTGCAGGAGGCGCTCGAGCAGAAGATCGCCAAGGTCGATTCCCTCCGCGAGGCCAACCCCATGCTGGGCCACCGGGGCTGCCGGCTCGGCATCACGCATCCCGAGATCTACGGCATGCAGGTGCGGGCCATCATGGAGGCGGCGTGCCTGGTCGCCGAGCAGGGGGGCAAGATCCAGCCCGAGATCATGATCCCGCTCACCGGCACCGTGGGCGAGATGAAGCTCACCTACCAGCAGGTCAGGCGGATTGCCGACGGCGTCATCGCCGAGACTGGTGTGCCGGTGAACTACACCATCGGCACCATGATCGAGGTCCCCCGAGCCGCGCTCATCGCCGACCAGATCGCGCAGGACGCCGAGTTCTTCTCCTTCGGCACCAACGACCTCACCCAGCTGACGTTCGGCTACAGCCGGGACGACGTCGCCAAGTTCCTTCCCCGCTACATGGAATTGGGGTTGCTGCCCCACGACCCGTTCTCGGTGCTGGACCGAGAGGGCGTGGGCGAGCTCATCCGCATCGGCATCGAGCGGGGCCGGCGGACCCGGACCGACCTCAAGGTCGGCATCTGCGGCGAGCACGGCGGCGAGCCCTCGTCGGTCGAGTTCTGCCACCAGGTCCATATGACCTATGTGTCGTGCTCACCGTTCATGATCCCCATCGCCCGTCTCGCCGCCGCCCAGGCGCGGCTGCGCGCCCGCGAGACAGCCGGAGGCCCCCATGGCTAGCTTCGACGGCGTGTTCATCCCCGTGACAACCCCGTTCCGCGGCGACGACGTCGCGCCCGACCGGCTGGCCGACAATCTGGGCCGCTGGAGCCAGACGCCGCTTCACGGCTTCGTCGTCCTGGGCTCCACCGGAGAGTTCCCGATGCTCTCGGAGGCCGAGCGGGATCGGGTGCTGACGGCCGCCCGCGCGGCCATCCCGCGGGACAAGCTCTTCCTGGCCGGCACCGGGACCAACTCCACCCTGCACACCATCAAGCAGACGCGGCGGGCGGCCGAGCTGGGAGCCGATGCGGCCATCGTCATCACCCCCCACTACTTCACCAAACCGTTTGGGCAAGGGGCGGCTCAGGTCCGGCACTATCTCGCGGTGGCCGAGGCCTCGCCGATTCCCGTGATGATCTACAACTTCCCGCTCAACACCGGCATCAACCTCGAGGCCGACACGGTGGCCAAGATCGCCCAGCACCCGAACGTGTGCGGGATCAAGGACTCGTCGGGGAACATCCCGCAGAGCGCCCAGATCATCGACCAGACGCCCAAGACCTTCCACGTGCTGGTGGGCGCGGCCTCGGCTCTGTTACCGGCGCTGGCCATCGGCGCCAGCGGAGGCATCCTGGCCCTGGGCAACATCTCGGCCCGCGAGTGGTGCGACGTGTACGCGCTGGGCCGGGCCGGCCGCTGGGACGAGGCGCGAGAAATCGCCGCACGGATGATGCCGGCCGATCGCGGCATCCCCGGGCGGTACGGCATCGGCGGTCTCAAGGCGGCGCTGGATCTCCAGGGGTTGTACGGAGGGCCGTGCCGCCCACCGCTGGGCACGCCCGACGGTGACGCCATCGAGGACATCAAGGAAGTCCTGGCCACGGCCGGGCTGCTCTAGGAGGAGAGGCTGTGAGAACGTCGGGCGCGCGCATCGTGCTGGAATGCCTCAAGCGGGAAGGGGTGGACCTCATCTTCGGTCTGCCCGGCGGCGCGGTCCTTCCCATCTACGACGCTCTCTACGACGTCCAGGGTCTCCGCCACGTCCTCGTCCGCCAGGAGGCGGCCGCCGGCCACGCCGCCGAGGGCTACGCGCGGACGACGGGCAAGGTGGGCGTCTGCCTGGTGACGTCGGGGCCCGCGGCCACGAATCTGGTCACGGCGCTCCAGGACGCCATGATGGATTCCATCCCGATCGTCGCCTTCACCGGGCAGGTGCCCACCCACCTGATCGGCAACGACGCCTTTCAGGAGGCCGACAACTGCGGCATCACCCGCCCGTGCACCAAGCACAACTTCCTGGTCAAGGACGGCAAGGACCTCGGCCCCATCATCCGGGAAGCGTTCCACCTGGCCGCCACCGGCCGACCGGGCCCCGTGCACGTCGACCTGCCCAAGGACATCCTGGTGAAGGAGACCGAGCTGATCTGGCCCGAGCGGGTCCAACTCCGCTCGTACAACCCCACCTATGACGGGCACCCCGGCCAGGTCAAGAAGGCGGCGCGGCTCCTGCTCAAGGCGCGCCGGCCGGTCCTCTACGTCGGCGGCGGCGTCATCTCTTCCGATGCGCACGCCGAGCTGCGGGAGCTGGCCGAGCTGACCCAGATCCCGGTCACCACGACGCTCATGGGTCTCGGCGCGTTTCCCTCCGCGCATCCGCTCTCGCTCGAGATGCTCGGCATGCACGGCACCTACTACGCCAACATGGCCGTCCACCATTCGGACGTGCTGGTGGCCATCGGCGCGCGCTTCGACGATCGGGTGACCGGCAAGGTGGAGGCCTTCGCCCCGCACGCCGAGATCATCCACATCGACATCGATCCCTCGTCCATCTCCAAGAACATCAAGGTCCACGTGCCCATCGTCGGCGATTGCCGGCGGGTCCTGCGCGGGCTGGTGGAGGCGGTCCGTGAAGAGCTGGCGCAACCGGTGCCGGCCGGCGTGAAGGACGCCCGGCAGCAGTGGGCCCAGCAGATCGCCGACTGGCGCGCCCGGTTCCCGCTCCGCTACGAGTGGAGCGACGACGTCGTCAAGCCGCAGTACGTCATCCAGGAGCTGTCCAACCTGACGCAGGGCGAGGCCTTCGTGGTGACCGGCGTCGGCCAGCACCAGATGTGGGCCGCCCAGTACTACAAGTTCACACACCCGCGGCGCTGGTGTACGTCGGGCGGGCTGGGGACCATGGGCTACGGGCTGCCGACGGCGATGGGGGTGCAGGCGGCCCAGCCCGGGCGACTCGTCGTCAACATCGACGGCGACGGCTCCTTCGCCATGAACAGCCAGGAGCTGGCCACGTGCTTCACCGAGCGGCTGCCGGTCAAGACCATCATCATCAACAACAGCGGCCACGGCATGGTGCGGCAGTGGCAGCGCATCATCTACAACGAGCGGTACTGCGCCATCGATCTGCCCGGGGTTCCAGACTGGGTTCGCCTGGCCGAGGCCTACGGGTGCGTGGGACTGCGTGTCACCAAGCCGAGCGAGGTGGTGCCGGCCCTGGAGAAGATGTTGAGCACCCCGGGGCCGGTGGTGCTCGATGTGTGCGTCGACAAGGACGAGTGTGTCTTCCCGATGGTGCCGGCGGGCGGGGCCAACACGGACATGATCCTCGAGCTCCCCAGCCGGGCCGCCAAAGAGAAGGCCGCCCAGTCCCAGACGGGGTTCTAGGAGTCGACGGCAATGAAAACCGTGAGCGACGACCACGGCCGCGGCGGCGCGGTTCCCGGCGCCGGCTTCGCCGGCGCAATCGGTCCGAGGGGGAGGAATCGGAGGGGGCCGCTTGGGCCCCCTCCGACGATCTGATGCACAACGGAGCGGAGCCGCGCAAGCACACCATCTCGGTCCTCGTCGAGAACAAGTTCGGCGTGCTCAGCCGGGTGGCCGGGCTGTTCTCGGCCCGGGGCTACAACATCGAGAGCCTGTCGGTGGGCGAGACGCTCGACCCCAGCGCGAGCCGGATGACCATCGTCGTGTACGGCGACGAGTTCGTGATCGAGCAGGTGATGAAGCAGCTCCACAAGCTCGTCGACGTCATCAAGGTCAACGATCTGACCGACGAGGACCACGTCGAGCGCGAGCTGATGCTGATCCGGGTCAACGCCGAACCGCAGCATCGCGCCGAGATCTTGCGCACCGCCGACATCTTCCGGGCCAAGGTCGTGGACGTGACGGCGCTCAGCTTCACCCTGGAAGCCACCGGCGACGAAGAGAAGCTGGAGGCGCTCATCGAGCTCCTCCGGCCTATGGGAATTCAGGAGCTGGTGCGGACGGGGAAGGTCGCCATCGCCCGCGGTCCCAAGAACCGCAGCCGCCGGCCGGCCGAGGGGCCCAAGCGCCCGCGCATCTCCGAGGATCCCCGGGTGATCGGCTTCGCGGATTGAACCGACACGAATCGAAGACGCGCTGAGGAAAGGACGCGAGGACATGCCGGCAAAGATCTACTACGACCAGGACGCCGATCTCGGGCTCCTCAAGGGCCGGAAGATCGCGATCATCGGCTACGGCAGCCAGGGCCACGCCCATGCGCTGAACCTCAGGGACTCCGGACAGGACGTGGTGGTCGGCCTCTACAAGGGCTCGAAGAGCTGGCCCCGGGCCGAGAAGGACGGCCTGCGGGTGGCCCCGGTAGCCGAGGCCGCCCAGATGGCCGACATCGTCATGGTCCTGCTGCCCGACCAGGTCCACCGCTCGACTTACGAGGAGTCCATCCGGGGCGCGCTCGGCAAGGGCAAGACCCTCATGGTGGCCCACGGCTTTTCGATCCATTTCAACCAGATGGTCCCGCCGCCCGACGTCGACGTGGCCATGATCGCGCCCAAGGCGCCCGGCCACGTCATGCGTGACCTCTTCACCCAGGGCCCGGGCGTGCCCGCGCTGCTGGCCGTCCAGCAGAACGTGTCGGGCAAGGCCAAGGACGTCGCCCTCGCCTATGGCAAAGGGGTGGGGTGCACACGGGCTGGAGTCATTGAGACCACCTTCCGCGAGGAAACAGAGACGGATCTGTTCGGCGAGCAGACGACGTTGTGCGGCGGCATCTCGCATCTTATTAAAGCCGCCTTCGAGACGCTGGTGGAGGCCGGCTATCAGCCGGAGGTCGCCTACTTCGAGTGCATGCACGAGATGAAGCTCATCGTCGACCTGTTCTACCAGGGCGGCCTCGCCTACATGCGTTACTCGGTCTCGGACACTGCCGAGTTCGGCGACTACACGCGGGGCCCGCGGATCGTGAGCGAGGAGACGAAGGCCGAGATGAAGAAGATCCTGGCCGAGATCCAGTCCGGCCAATTCGCGCGGGAGTGGGTGCTGGAGAACCAGGCCAACCGGGCCTCGTTCCTGGCCATGCGCAACCGCGACGCCGGGCACCAGATCGAAGAGGTCGGCAAGCGGCTCCGGGCCATGATGTCCTGGATCAAGCCGCCTCGAATGGGATGAAGTTAAAGTGACCAAGAAGAATAAGAAAAGACGTCTCCCCGTGGCCCGTGAGGGCTGGCCATTCATCCTGGGGCCGGCCGCAGTGGCCGCGGGGCTCTGGGTGACCGGCCACCGGCGACTGGCCGCGCCATTCGCGGCGGCGTCGCTGGCCTCGCTCGGGTTCTTCCGCGACCCCGAGCGCGAGGTGACGGCGGCGGCCAACGCGGTGCTGGCTCCGGCGGACGGGACAGTGCGCGAGGTCGTCGACGACGTGGACGACTGGGTGGGGCCGGCGGTGCGAGTGTCCATCTTCCTCTCGCCGCTCGACGTCCACATCAACCGCGCGCCCATCGGGGGCCTGGTCGTCTCCACGACCTATACGCCGGGCCGGTTCCTGGCCGCCTGGAAGGCGGAGGCCAGCCGGGTGAACGAACGGTGCGCCGTCCACCTGCAGGGAGACACCGCCCGGATCACGGTCGTCCAGGTGGCCGGGGTGGCGGCGCGGCGGATCGTTTGCCGCGTCGGTGCCGGCGACAAGCTGGCCGCCGGCGAGCGCTTCGGGATGATCCGCTTCGGCTCGCGCACCGACTGCCTGATGCCCCGGGGGACCGCCGTCCGCGTCCGCCCCGGCGACCGCGTGACGGCGGGGATCACGGTCCTCGGAGTGCTGGCGTGATGGATCTGGCGAACGAGATGAAGAATCGGTGTAGGGGAACGCAGCGTTGCGCACCTAGAACAGGCCACCCACGACCCGAGCCGGCCTCGCGGAGCTCGTTACAGTGATCAGGCGCTCAGGAGCGCGTGGTCTCCGCCGGCGTCGCTGGCAGGAGCTCAGGGAGAAGCGGCGGCGCGGCATCTTCCTGCTGCCCAGCCTGCTCACCACCGGCAACCTCTTCTGCGGATTCTTCGCGCTCGTGCTGTCGGCCAACCGGCGCTACGAGGAGGCGGCGCTGGCGATCTTCGTGGCCATGATCATGGACCTCCTGGACGGGCGGGTGGCCAGGCTCATGAAAGCCACCAGTCAGTTCGGCGTCGAGTTCGACTCGCTGGCCGATGTCGTCTCGTTCTGCGTGGCCCCGGCGTTTCTCCTCTATATGTTCGCCCTGGGCGACCTGGGCCGGCCGGCCTGGTTCGGCGCCTTCCTGTTCGTCATCTGCGGCGCGCTCCGCCTGGCCCGCTTCAACGTCCAGACCGGCACCGTGGACCGGCGGTTCTTCATCGGCCTCAGCACGCCGGCGGCGGCCGGCATCGTGGCCTCCAGCATCCTGCTGCTGGAAGGGCAGCCGCTCGAGCGCTGGATGCAGGGGGGAATGGCGGCCGCGACCTACGTGGTGGCCCTGCTGATGGTCTCCACGTTCCGGTACTGGAGCTTCAAAGAGTTCGACTTCGCGCGCCGGCGGCCGGTGCAGACCCTGCTGGTTGTCGTGCTGGGCGTCATGATCGTGGCCACGCATCATGAGCTGTTTCTGTTCCTGCTCTTCGCCGGGTACGCGCTCTCGGGGCCGGCGCGGCGGCTCGTCGTGGGCCGGCCGGCGCCCGTCCCCGGTGGGGAGCTGGGCACGAAGGAGTCGTCCTGAAGACGGACGAGGGGGGACGTATGGACCGCGTCATGATTTTCGACACGACCTTGCGGGATGGTGAGCAGGCGCCGGGCTTCTCCATGAACACTATGGAAAAGCTGGAGATGGCCCGTCAGCTCGCCCGCCTCAACGTGGATGTCATCGAGGCCGGGTTCCCGATCTCCTCGGACGAGGACTTCGAGGCGACCCGCGAGGTCGCCCGGCAGGTGGGGACGCTGGACGGGGCGCCGATCATCTGCGGCCTCAGCCGGGTCGGGCTCGGCGACATCGACCGCTGCTGGGAGGCCGTGAAGCACGCCCGGCGGCCGCGCATCCACACCTTCGTGGCCACCTCCGACATCCACCTCAAGTACAAGCTGCGCAAGTCGCGGGCCGAGGTCATGAAGGCAGCGGTGGAGGCGGTGCGCCACGCCCGCGGCTACTGCGCGGACGTGGAGTTCTCCCCCGAGGACGCCTCGCGCTCGGACTTCGACTACATGTGCGACGTCCTGTCGGCCGTCATCGACGCCGGGGCGGGGACCATCAACATCCCCGACACGGTCGGCTACGCGATCCCACGGGAGTGGGGCGAGCGGATCGCCCGCATCCGGGACAAGGTGCAGGCGGCCGACCGGGTCGTGCTCTCCGTCCACTGCCACAACGACCTCGGTCAGGCGGTGGCCAACTCCCTGACCGCGATCATGAACGGTGCCCGCCAGGTGGAGTGCACCATCAACGGCATCGGCGAGCGGGCCGGCAACGCCTCACTGGAGGAGATCGTGATGGCGCTGCGCACCCGCAAGGACTTCTTCGGCTTCGACAGCCGGGTGCGCAGCGAAGAGATCTTCCGGACCTCCCGGCTGCTGTCGCACATCACCGGCGTGCACGTCCAGCCCAACAAGGCCATCGTGGGCGAGAACGCCTTCGCCCATGAGGCGGGCATCCATCAGGACGGTGTGCTGAAGGAAAAGCTGACCTACGAGATCATGCGGCCGGAGGACATCGGTCGGCCCTCCAACAAGCTGGTGCTGGGCAAACACTCCGGACGCCACGCGCTGGCCGCCCGACTCAAGGACCTGGGCTTCGACCTGGCCGGCGCCGACCTCGACCGCGCCTTCAAGGCGTTCAAGCACCTGGCCGACCGGAAGAAGGAGGTCTACGACGAGGACCTGATGGCCATCGTGACCGACGAGGCGACCCAGGCCGAGGGCGCCTACCAGCTCGAGTACCTGCACGTGATCAGCGGCACCAGCGTCATCCCCTCGGCCACCGTCAAGCTGCGCAGGGACGGACAGTCACACCAGGACTCCGGAGTCGGCGACGGGCCCGTCGACGCGGTGCTCAACGCCATCGACGCCATCACCGGGATGAAGGGGCGCCTGCAAGACTACGCGCTGCGGGCGGCCACCTCCGGCAAGGACGCCGTCGGCGAGGTGGCGGTGAAGGTGGACTTCGACGGCACCGTGGTCTCCGGCAAAGGGTCGTCCACCGACGTGATCGAGGCGAGCGCCCGAGCGTATCTCTCGGCGCTCAATCGCATGGTGCGGCAGTCCGGGCAGCGCATGAAGGAGGTCGGACCCTGACGGCCTCGATGAGCACGTACCGCATCGCGGTGCTGCCCGGCGACGGCATCGGCCAGGAGGTCACCCCCGAGGCCGTCCGGGTCCTCCAGACCGTCGCCAAGAGCGCCGGCTTCGGCCTGGAGTTCGAGCAGGCGCCGATCGGGGGCGGTGCCATCGACGCCGCCGGCACGCCGCTGCCGCCCAAGACACTCGAGTTGTGCCGGCGGGCCCACGCCATCCTGTTCGGCGCGGTGGGCGGCCCCAAGTGGGACGCGGCCCCCCAGGAGCAGCGCCCGGAGCGGGGGCTGCTGGCCCTGCGCAAGGAACTGGACCTCTACGCGAACCTGCGCCCGGCCCGCTGCTTTCCCACCCTCGTCGACGCCTCGCCGCTCAAGCGCGAGATCGTCGAGGGCACCGACATCATGGTGATCCGGGAGCTGACGGGGGGACTCTATTTCGGCGAGCCCCGTGGCGTGGAGACCTTCGCCGACGGCGGTGCCCGGGGCGTCAACACCATGGTCTACACGACGCGGGAGATCGAGCGCGTGGCCCGGGTCGGTTTCGAGGTCGCCGGCCAGCGGCGCCGGCGCCTGGCCTCCGTCGACAAGGCCAACGTGCTCGCCGTCTCCCAGCTCTGGCGCGACGTGGTGAGCCGCGTGGCCCAGGAGTATCCCGACGTGGTGCTCGAGCATGTGCTGGTCGACAACTGCGCCATGGCGCTGGTTCAGCGGCCGACGTACTTCGACACCATTGTGACCGAGAACACCTTCGGTGATATTTTGTCGGATGAGGCGGCGATCCTGGCCGGCTCGATGGGCATGCTGCCGTCGGCCTCGCTGGGCGGCACCGTGAGTCTCTACGAGCCGGTGCACGGCACGGCGCCGGACATCGCGGGGCAGGGCATCGCCAATCCGATCGCGGCGATCCTCTCGGCCGCCATGCTCCTGCGCTATGCCCTGGACCGGCCCCAGGACGCCGACCGCGTCGAAGGGGCGGTGGCCGCGGTCCTGGAGGCGGGGCACCGCACGCGCGACATTGCGCCGCGGGGCGGCCCCGCGCTCGGCACGCGGCAGATGGGGGATCTGATCGTGCGAGAGGTGGAGGCTCGGTACTGATGGCCAGCGGGCTGGCCGTGGCCGTGGTGGGCGCCACCGGCGCCGCCGGGCAGACGACGCTCCGGGTCCTCGAGGAGCGCAAGTTCCCGGTGCGCGAGCTGCGCTGCTTCGCCTCCGAGCGCTCGGTGGGCAAGACGGTGACCTTCGGCGGCGACGCCGTCGCCGTGCGGCGCGTGGAGCCGGCGGCCTTCCAGGGCCTCGACCTGGTCTTCTGCTCGGCGGGGTCGGCGCAGTCGCGAGCGTTCGTGCCGATGATCCGCCAGGCCGGAGCGATCGTCATCGACAAATCGAGCGCCTTCCGCATGGATCCCGAGGTGCCGCTGGTCGTACCCGAGATCAACGCTCACGCCGCGAAGGCTCATGACGGCATCCTGGCCGTCCCCAACTGCACGACGATCGTCGCCGTGATGCCGCTCAAGCCGCTCCACGACGCCGTCGGCCTCCGTCGGGTGGTGGCCACCAGCTTCCAGGCCGCCTCCGGCGCCGGCGTGCACGGCCTGGAGGACCTCCGCCAGCAGACGCTGGCCTGGGCCCGAGGCGAGGCCATCGTGCCGACGTTTTTCGCCCACCAGATCGCCTTCAACCTCATCCCCCACATCGACCGCTTCGGTCCCGACGGCTACACGGGCGAGGAGATGAAGCTCATTCACGAGACCCGCAAGATTCTGGAGGTGCCCGGGCTGCCCATCGCGCCCACCACGGTGCGGGTGCCGGTGTTCACCTGCCACTCCGTGGCCATCAACGTCGAGACCGAGGAGAAGATCACCGCCGAGCAGGCGCGTGAGGTGCTGGCGCGGTTCCCCGGGCTCAAGCTGTGGGACGACCCCGCCGCGAACCGGTACCCGATGCCCGTGCTCGTCGAAGGCCAGGACGACTGCTGGGTGGGGCGGATCCGCGAGGACCTGTCCCATCCGCGGGCGCTGAACTTCTGGGTGGTCGGCGACCAGCTGCGCAAGGGCGCGGCGACGAACGCCGTGCAGATCGCCGAGCTGCTGCTCCGGACGTGAGGCGGGGGGCTTCCTCATCGGGCTGAGGCAGGCGTACCACCGCCACTTCGGGTATCACACCCGGTTGAACATCGCGGTGGTCGTGACGCTGCTGGTCATCGCCTACGTCGTCGTCCCCCAGGTGGACCGCCTGGTGGACGCGCTGGGCGGCTACGACCCCCGAGCCTACGAGCCCAAAGACCTCGCCCGCCAGCACTGGCTGGAAACGAAGGGGCGGCTGATCGGCGTTCGGGGCGCTCAGGGCGAGGTCGCCGTCCACGTCCTGCTGGTCTTGCTCGTGGCCGTCGTCTGGCTCGCGATCGTCCCGCCGGGGAGTTCTCGGCGGTAGCGATCGGCATCACGTCCTCTCGCGTCCTCCGGCTGGTGCTGGCCTACGACGGCACCGGCTACGCCGGCTGGCAGGTCCAGCCCGACGCCGTCACCGTGCAGGGCCTCGTGAGCGCAGCGGCGCGGACCCTGCTCGGTCTGGACTCGCGCATCGTCGGCGCCAGCCGCACCGACGCCGGCGTTCACGCGCTGGGGCAGGTCGCATCACTGACGACGGGGGCCGCGCTGGAGCCGGCGGGCATCCTTGGTGCCCTTAACGCCGAGCTACCGCCCGACATCCGCGTCCTCGCGGTGACCGAGGCTCATCAGGGATTCGATGCCCGGCACGCCGCCGTCGGCAAGCGGTACACCTATCTCGTCGACAACGCCCCCATCGCGGATCCGCTGCTCCGACGATATGCCTGGCATGTTCGCCGCCCCCTCGACGTGGAGGCGATGCGGCGGGCTCTGGCCCACCTCCGCGGCCGCCACGACTTCTCCGCCTTCTGCGCGGCCCCCGGGCGGGGAACGTCGCCCGTGTGCGTCGTGCGGGCCGCGCACCTCGTGTGCCGTAAGCGCCGGCTGGGCATCCTGCTCTCCGCCGATCGCTTTCTCCACCACATGATGCGCAATGTCGTCGGCAGCCTGGTCGCCGTTGGCCGGGGCACGCGGCCGGCGGAATGGGTGGCCGACGTCCTGGCTTCGCGGGACCGGACGCGCGCCGGCCCGACGGCCCCCCCTCATGGGCTGACGCTGCTCCGCGTGCTGTACGAGCGAGTGGGCTGTTAGAATCGACACGCGATGCGAACGTATCTGAGGATTCGCGGGGATCGGGCGGAGGAGGTCTCCGGCGAGGTGGTGCGAGAGCAGCCGCTGACCCTCTATGTCAACGGCGAGCGCTTCCTGACGCTGCTCTGCTCGCCGCTGAAGCTGGAGGCGCTGGTCGTCGGCTACCTCTGGATGGAGAAAATCATCGCCGACCTCGACGAGGTCTCTCGCCTCGAGGTGTCGGCCGTCGATGGCCGGGCCGACGTCGACCTGCGCCACCCGGTGTCGCTGCCGACCGAGCGCATTCTCACGTCAGGCTGCGGCGGCGGGATCACCTTCCGGATCGACCACCGCCTGTTCCCGTGCCTGCAGTCGTCCCTGCGGGTGCCCCAGAGCCAGCTCATCGCCCGCATGAAGGACCTCTTCAGCGCGGCCGTCCACTACAAGGCCTCCCGCGGTATCCACGGCGCGGCGCTCTCCGACGGCGAGGGACTGCTGGTGGTCGCCGAGGACGTGGGGCGTCACAACGCGGTGGACAAGGTCAAGGGTGAGGCGCTCATGGGCGGCATCCCCACCCAGGACCGCATCCTGCTCTCCACCGGCCGCATCTCGTCGGAGATGCTGCTCAAGGCCGCCCGCATGGGGGTGCCGGTGGTCGCTTCCCGCACCTCGCCCACCGAGATGGCCGTCGCCCTGGCCGAGCAGCTCGGGATCACCGTGTGCGGATACGTCCGCACAGACGGGCTCAACGTCTACGCCGGGGATGGCCTCCTGTCCGAGGCGGCCGGAGCCTCGCGTGGCTGACCCGGGGCCGGAGGAACGCGAGGCCCGCAAACACTGGCGCAAGCACAAGCGCCAGGACACCGGCCTCCTGATCTTCGAGCGGGCCCGGGCGAGCCTGGAGGATCCCGCCGAGGCCCGGCCGCTCCTGCTCGAGTTGACCCGTCTCTATAATCCAGTGATCAACGGTCCCCTGGTCGACCGCGCCACGTATGCACGGATGCTTCAGGCGGTGGACGAGGGTCGGGTCGACGAGGCCCGACACCTGCTGGACGAACGCCTGGCCCTCTACGCGCCGGGTGAGGGGGGCGCCGCCGATCCGGAGCGTTACCGCGGGGGGGCGGGACCCTTCCACGAGTGAGCTCTGTGAACGGCTGGACAAGTCCGGGTTCCGGCAGACGAAATTCTTGACGCAGCGCGCTCTTGACAGTTTGGTCGGACCACCCTAGCATGCGCCCGACCTGAAGGGCACCGCCCTGTTCGCCTTCGGCATTGAGGAGGACTTAGGCGATGACGCAAGGGTTCACCGACTGGCTGCAGAAATCCCGCCTGACCGTCGTGGATGTCGACGCCACCCGGGGCCGGCTGCGCGTGCGCGGCGAGGCCGACGCCTGCTCGGACCTCGCCTGCGGCGAGCAGACGGTCGTCCTCACCGAGGAAGGCGCCGCCGGGCTGGCAGCTCTCAGCCCCGGCGACACCGTGAAGATCGAGCCGGCGGTTGACCGGCCCGAGCGGATCGTCGTGCTGCGCCGCGCGTGGGAAGACACGGCCAGCCCCGAGATCTGAGCCAGAGCGGGCGATGATTGGTCCGCGCCCCGTCTCACGCGGGGGGACCACGATGCACCGACCCGATCGCGAAAGGGGAGTATCGCTATGAGCCTGTCGCGACGCGACTTCCTCAAGTACGGTGCCACGGCGGCCGGAGCGACCGTCGCCACCAACGGCATCAATCTCGCCCCGGTGGAGGCGGCGGCGACCTCCCTCCGTATCAAGGAGGCCAAGGTCTTCCCGGGCGTCTGCCCGTACTGTGCTGTGGGCTGCGCTCAGCTCATCTACGTCAAGGACAACAAGATCATCGACATCGAGGGCGACCCCGACGCGCCCCACACCCTCGGCGCACTGTGCCCCAAGGGCTCGTCCACCTACCAGCTCTCGCTGAACGAGCGGCGCCTCACGAAATGTCTGTACCGCGCGCCGGGCAGCGACCGGTGGGAGGAGAAGTCGCTGGACTGGATGATGGAGCAGATCGCCCAGCGGGTCAAAAAGACGCGCGACGAGAGCTTCGTCGAGCGGGCCAAGGCCGGCGACAACCAGGTCACCGTCAATCGGTGCGAGGGGATGGCCTGGCTCGGTTCCTCCGTGCTCGACAACGAGGAGAACTACCTCATCGCCAAGCTCTCGCGGGGGCTGGGCCTGGTCAACCTCGAAAACTCGGCCCGGCTCTGCCACTCGGCGACGGTGCCCGCCCTCGGCGCCAGCTTCGGCCGCGGCGCGATGACGACGAACCTCATCGACGTCGTCAATGCCGACGTCATCATGCCCACCTCGAACTGGGCGGAGTGTCACCCGGTCTCGTACCAGTGGGTGATGAAGGCCAAGGAGCGCGGGGCCAAGATCATCCACGTCGACCCCCGCTTCACGCGGACCTCGGCCACCGCCGACATCTGGGTGCCGATTCGTTCGGGGACGAACATCGTGTTCTTCGGGGGCCTGATCCACTACGCCATCGAGAACCGGAAATACTTCCACGACTACGTCGTGGCCTACACCAACGCGCCGCTGCTCCTGGACCCGAGCTTCAAGACGCCGGCCGACCTGGACGGCCTCTTCAGCGGCTACGACGCGCCGAAGCGCCGTTACGATCAATCGACCTGGAAGTTCCAGCTCGACGAGGAAGGCTACCCGAAGAAGGATCCCTCGCTGCGTGATCCCAACACCGTGTGGCAGCACCTGCGCCGGCACTATGCGCGCTACACGCCGGAGATGGTGGAGAAAGTTTGCGGCATTCCCAAGGAGCTGTTCCTCCAGGTGGCCGACATCTACTGTTCGGCGTCGGGGCCGGACAAGACGGCCACGGCTTCCTACGCGCTCCAGCTCAACCAGTCGACCAACGGCGTCCAACAGATCCGCGCGCTCTGCATGCTCCAGCTAGTCCTCGGCAACGTCGGCCGGCCCGGCGGCGGCGTGGTGGCTCTGCGCGGGCATTCCAACGTCCAGGGCGCCACCGACTTCGGCACGCTCTACCACATGCTGCCCGGTTACCCGGCGGCCCCGCTCCAGGCCGCCCACCCTACGTTGCCGGAGTATCTGGAGAAGACCACTCCCAAGGGCGGCTATTGGGTGAACAATCCCAAGTTCGTCGTCAGCCTGCTCAAGGCCTGGTGGGGCCCGGCCGCCACCAAGGACAACGACTTCGCCTACGATTACATGCCCAAGCGGGAGGGCGCCGACGCCTACTCGCACCAGCACTTCCACGTCGCCATGCTCCAGGGCAAGGTCAAGGGCTTCGTCGTCATGGGCCAGAACCCGGCGGTGGACAGCCCCAACGCCAAGATGTCGCGCCAGGCCATCCGCAACCTCGAGTGGCTGGTGGTGGTGGACCTCTTCGAGACCGACACGGCCGCGGTGTGGAAGGAGCCGGGCGTCGATCCCAAGTCGTCCAAGGTGGAGGTCTTCTTCATCCCCGGGGCGCCGGCGGCCGAGAAGGACGGCTCCATCACCAACACGATGCGTCTGGCCCAGTGGCACGTGAAGGCCGTGGAGCCGCCGGGTGACGCGCGGTCCGACGCGGCCTTCATCGTCGACGTCGGCAATCGGGTGAAGGCGCTCTACCAGGGTTCGACGGCCAAGAGGGACCGGCCGATCCTCGATCTCGTGTGGGAGTACCAGCCCCAGGGCCCGAAGAAGGAGCCCAACATGGAGCTGGTGCTCAAGGAGTGCAACGGCTTCGCCACCGCGGACATCAAGGACAAGGACGGCAAGGAGCTGTACAAGACGGGGCAGCCGCTCAAGACGTTCGCCCATCTGCAGGACGACGGCTCGACGGCCTGCGGCAACTGGATTTACACCGGCATCTATCCCGAGGAGGGCAAGAACCTGGCCCTCCGGCGGGAAAAGTCCAAGGAGGGCGACTATCTGGCCCACAACTGGGGGTTCGCGTGGCCGGCCAACCGCCGCATCCTCTACAACCGGGCCTCGGCCGATGCCTCCGGCAAGCCCTGGAGCGAGAAGAAGAAGCTCGTCTGGTGGGACGCGAAGGACAAGAAGTGGGTGGGCCTCGACGTGCCCGACTTCGGAGCCACGATGGCGCCCAACGCGCCCCGGGCCAAGGATGGTCCGCTGAAGGGGATCAGCGGGACCGACGCGTTCATCATGAACGCGCACGGGCTCGGCCAGCTCTTCGCCTCCGTGCTGGACGGCGCCTTCCCCGAGCACTACGAGCCGTTCGAATCGCCCACGAAGAACCTGCTGTCGAAGGTGCAGAACAACCCGGTGGCCAAGGTCTGGAACATCGGCGATCTCAACAAGCTGGGCACGCCCGACAAATACCCGTACATCCTCACCACCTACCGGTTGACCGAGCACCACGCGGCCGGCATGTCCCGCCACGTGCCCTGGCTCAGCGAGCTGTTTTACGGCCACTTCGCCGAAGTGAATCCGGAGATGGCCAAGTCGCTCGGGATCCAGAACGGCGACATGATCACGGTGGAGACGCCGCGGGCCAAGATCAAGCTCCAGGCGATGGTGACCGAGCGCATCAAGCCCTTCATCATCGACGGCAAGAAGGTCTACCAGATCGGCATCCCGTGGCACTGGGGCTACCAGGGCGCGACCAGGTCCGCCCGCGGTGAGATCACCAACGACCTGGTGGCCAGCCTGGGCGACCCGACCACGTTCATCCAGGAGTCCAAAGCACTCCTCTGTAACGTGCGGAAGGGGGTGGCGTAGCCATGGCCCGCACGCTCGCGATGTTCACCGACGTCTCCCTGTGCATCGGGTGCCGCGCCTGTCAGGTCGCCTGCAAGCAGTGGAACGAGCTGGCGCCCGAGGAGCCCGAGTGGACCGGCACCTATCAGAACCACGCCCACTTCACCGACAAGAGCTACCGGCTCGTGCGGTTCTTCGAGGAGACGGACGACCGCGGTCAGCTCCGCTACTGGCACATGATGTCGGACGTCTGCAAGCACTGCGCCCAGGCCGGCTGCCTCGAAGCCTGTCCCACCGGCGCGATCTACCGAACCGAGCACGGCACCGTCAACATCAACCAGGACATCTGCAACGGCTGCCGGTACTGCGTGTCGGCGTGCCCGTTCGGGGTCGTGGCGTTCAACCACGACACCGGCACCGCCACCAAGTGCACCTTCTGTAACGACCGCATCCACAACGGCCTGGGGCCGGCGTGCGCCAAGGCCTGCCCCACGGAATCCATCAAGTTCGGGTTCCGTGACGACCTGGAGAAGGTGGCCCAGAAGCGCGTCGAGACCCTCCAGAAAATGGGATACCAGAACGCTCAGCTCTACGGGGCGGACCAGAACGGCCCCCTGGGCGGTCTGAACGCCTTCTTCCTTCTGATGGGCAAGCCGGCGGTGTACGGGCTGCCCGAGAGCCCCACGCTGCCCCAGAAGAACGTCTTCAAGGATTCCCTGCTCGCGATCGGCTCGGCGATCCTGGTCGGGCTCGGCGCTGTGGTTGCGTTCAGGGACCGCGGGGGGAAAGGGAGCGCATGATGGAGCCCGGCCTGCTCAAGAGTGCCGACTGGCCGCTCATCATCGACCTCTACTTCTTCCTGGGCGGGCTCGCCGGCGGCGCCTTCCTCATCGCGAGCATCGCCAATGTTCTCGACAGTCAGCGGTACCGGGACGTGGTCCGGGTCGGATACTACGTCGCCCTGCTGGCCATCATCCCGGCGCCCCTCCTGTTGATCATCGATCTCGGGATACCGACCCGCTTCCTGCACATGATGATGGTGTCGAAGCCGAGCACGGCCATCGGCATGGACGCCATCACCATCGGTCCCTTCCACTTCAAGCCGTTCTCGGCGATGAACGTCGGGGCGTGGGCGCTCGTCGTCTTCAGCGCCTGCGCATTCCTGGCCGCGCTGGACACCTTTCTGGAGCATCGCGGTGGACGGAGCATGCCCGCGTTGCGCGGGATCGTGGGGATCATCGGGAGCATCTTCGGGTTGTTCATCGCCGCGTACCCCGGCGTCCTCCTGGGCACGACGGCCCGACCGCTGTTCATCAACGCCCACTGGCTCGGCGCCCTGTTCCTGGCCGTCGGCGCCTCCACGGGTGGGGCCGCCATCGCGTTGATCCTGAGCGGCCTCGGGGGCCGCACCCGCGAGGCCGTCGCCCGAGTCATGCGTGTCACGGCCTTCGCGCTGATTCTCCAGGCGGTGTTCCTGGCCCTGTTCCTGGTCGCGGTGAAGCTCTCAGGGTCGGCCGGCATCAGCGCGGCCCTGACCCAGTTGGTTGCCGGGCCCTACAGCCTGACCTTCTGGCTGGGCGCGGTGGTGATCGGGATCGTCGCCCCCCTGATGCTGCAGTTCGGAGGTCTGATCACGAAGGCCGTGCCGGCCGTCACGGTTCTCGCGTCGCTCCTCGTGCTGATCGGCGGGTTCCTGATCAAGTACGTGCTGATTGCGGCCGGGCAGGCCGGCGGGGTTTAGTAAGATGGGGGGCCCCGAAATGGCCCCCCATAGCCCCCAACGCTCGGAGCGCCCCGGCTAAGCCGTGGCGCTCCTCGATCCTCCCATACCCCCCGCGCTCGGAGCGCCGCGGCAAAGGCGTGGCGCTCCGCGATACCCCGACATGCGTGAGCCGTGAGCTACGCGACGCTACGGAACGAGTGGGCCGATCTCCTGGTGCGCCGCCCGGAGTTTCGGGAGCCGCTCGCGCCATACGGCACGATCTTCGAGGCGTGGGCCGGCTGGCTCGGAGCTTCGATCCCGCCCTTCGGCGGGAACGCCGAGGCCTGTCGGCAACGCTGGGCACAGGGCGTCCCGCTGCTGCCCGACGCCCCACCCGCGATCCCTCGCGAGGCGATGGAGGACCTGCTCGCCCCGGTTCTGGAAGTCCTCGCCGCCGTCGGTCAGGAGGTGGAGGCGCTTCAGCGCTTCGCGGAGGCCTGGGACCAGGGCGCTGTGGATCCCTCGGCGCTCTTCCCCGGTCGGGGACGGCTCGCTTCCATCGCGCTGCAGACCGAGACGGGTCTGTCCCAGGAATGCCTCGGGTTCCTGGCCTATGCGAGCCTGCGCCCTGTTCTGGAGGATTATTTTACCGGCTGTCGTCCGTACGTGGCCGTGAGCGACTGGGACCTCGGCGTGTGCCCGCTGTGCGGGGCACCTCCCGCCTTCGCCGACATCGCCGAGAGCGGCAAGCGCCTGCTCGCCTGCCACTTCTGCGCGGCCCAGTGGGCGTTCTCGCGCACGACCTGCCCCTATTGCGGCAGCCGGGATCCGCGGGAGGCCGTGCGTCTGCAGGCTGAAGCCAAGGAAGAGGGTTACATCATCGCCGCCTGCACGGCGTGCAATGGATACGTGAAGGAGCTCGACCGCCGCGCGCGCTTCAACGCCGGATCGACGCTGGTCGAGGACTGGGGCTCACCCCACCTCGATGTCATGGCGCACCGGAAAGAGTACTGGCGCGCCGTCCCCACGCTGATCCAGCTGCAGGACTCGGAGTGAGCGCCCCTCAGGGCTCCGGCGCGTCGTCGCCCTCTTCGCCGCTCCAGCGGGGGTAATGGCTCCGGGCCCAGGCCGCGTCGACGTGGCCCGTCACCATGCCGCTGAGCGACGGTCGCGTCGAGGGGTGCACGATGGCGAGAAAGATGTGGCCGGCGAGCGGGCCGAGCGCGAGCACCGTGATCCACCGGTGCACGTGTCGCCAGTACTCGATGCTGTCCGGACCGGTCAGCAGCGACCCGAGAGTCGTCCCCTTCACGTTCACGGGACAGAGGGCGAGTCCGGTGACCAGCAAGAGCGCCGACGTGCCCGCCGTGAACACCGCGTTGACCTTCTGGCCCGCGTTGAAGCGGCCGACCGACCTGTCCAGGCGCGCGCGCTGGTGGGCTGACGACAACCATCGGGAAACCCCAGGAGCCAGGCGGCATCGTCACGAGACAGACCGGCGAGCTGCCGCCCGGTCTTTCGGAGTCTGCGCCGGTCGCCCACGGCCACGATGGTCAGACTCAGCCCCACCCAGAGGGCGGCCCCCACGAGGTGCAGTCGCAGGCCTACCACCGGCGTGTAGCCGCGGATCACGTCACGGAGGGCTGGGATCATCAGGGGGAGCCCGCTGACGAGCAGCAGGAGGTAGCCGAAAGCGAAGCCCCAGTGAAGCGCCCGCTCGGTGAGAGTGAACCTGAGCATCGTCTCTACCTGCTCCGTCCAAAACGCTCCAGCAAGCCCTCGAAGTCCTCACTGGCCAGGCGCTCAGCCCAGGTCACGGCCTCGGGATCCGTCGCAATGTGCTCGGTCATGTAGGCCACGGCCTCGCCTCGGGTTCGAAACAGACGCCAGAGATGCGCCGCGCGCCCGCGAGGGCGGCGGAGGAAGAAGGTCGCGTCCGTGGGCGTCGTGGGCTCGTACCGGTTTCGCTCGCCGAACCGGTCGTACGTCGCCCACGCCACGGCGATGCCGTGTGCGGACAGCACCCGAGCCCGGAGCGACTCTTCGCTGGGCAACGACTCGACATCGGCCAACCGTGGGCCGTAGTAGATGGGAACGGCGGTCTCTTCGATCGTCAGGAGGCAGTGGAGCTCCTCGCCCACGCTGTCCAGCGCCTGCTTCGATTCCTCGCCCAGCCAGAACCATCCATGTTTGTCTGAGAGATCTTGCCAGACCTCGACCAACCGCGACGGTCCCAGCAGCTTCCTGCGCCGGTCGATTTCCTCCCGGTCGCCGACGAGATACAGGCTTCCCATCGCTCGTCCCCGACGGGATCATACACGCAGCGCCGCTAAGCCGGCCAAGTCCTGATCCACATCGGAAATGTGGTAAACTGCGCGCGAATTCCGGGACATCGATGCCAGCCCTGTTCACGCTCGCGGTCGTCGCGTATGTGTGTGCCACCGGGCTCGCTCTGGCCTACCTCATCCAGCGAGAGGAGATCGTCCACCGTCTGGCCTGGGTGGCCACCCTGGGGGGCTGGGCGGCGCACGGCACCGCCCTCGTGATGCTCGCGGCCGAGATGGGCCGGCCGCCGCTCGGCAACCTCTCGGAGGCCGTGTCGGCAGCGGTGTGGGTGGCCGTCGGACTCACGATGTGGCTGGAGCGGCAGTCCGGGCTCAAGGTCCTGGGAGCGTTTGTGCTGCCCGTCGTGCTGATGCTGAGCCTCTCCGCCGCCGCGGGGCCTCTCGGACTGGGGCAGGTGGATCGCGCGCTGACCAGCGCCTGGATGTGGGTCCACATCGCCCTGGCGCTCGTTGGCATCGCCGCCTTCGTCCTCAACTTCGCCGGCGCCCTCATGTACCTGCTCCAGGAACGCCAGCTCAAGGCCAAGCGACAGGGGACCGTCTACTACCGCCTGCCGGCTCTGGCCACGCTGGACCGGCTCACGTACCGGACCCTGGCCTTTGGATTCCCCTTCCTCACGGTCGGCATCATGCTCGGGACCTGGTGGGCGGGCCGGGCGTGGGGCAGCGTGCTGGCCTTCGATCCGCTGGCCCTCCTCTCGTTCGTGGCCTGGGCCATCTACGCGGCCACCCTGGCCGGTCGCGCCGCCGCTGGTTGGCACGGCCGGCGTGCCGCGTATTTGTCTATCGTCGGGTTCGCAGCTCTGGTGCTGACGTTGGGGGCGGGGTTGTTCCTGCCCGGCAAGCACGGCTCGTAGGAGCGAGGCCAACCGCTGATGACCCTTTTTGCCACCGGGCTCAGTCACCGCACGGCGCCGGTGGAGGTGCGTGAGCAGCTCGCCCTCGAAGAGGGCAAGCTGCGCGAGATCCTCCACGATCTCGCCGCCACCGGCACCGTCCGCGAGGTGGTGATCCTCTCGACGTGCAACCGCGTGGAGGCCTACGGGGTGGCCGAGGTCCCTGGCGAGGCGCGGGCGCTCGCCTTCCGCCACCTCTGCCAGCACCGCGGCGTGGACCCGGCGCGGATCGAGCCGCATCTCTACACGCACCTCGACGCCGACGCCGTTCGTCACGCCTTCCGCGTCGCCGCCAGCCTCGACTCCATGGTGATCGGCGAGCCGCAGATCCTCGGGCAGGTCAAGGACGCGTTCGCTCTGGCCCAGGCCTGCGAGACGGTGGGGCCCACGCTGCACGCGATGTTCACCCGGGCCTTCGCCGTCGCCAAGCGTGTGCGCACGGACACCGAGATCGGTCGCCACGCGGTGTCGGTGTCGTTCGCCGCCGTGGAGCTGGCCAAGAAGATCTTCGACGGGCTCGGCGGCAAGGCCGTGCTGCTCCTGGGCGCGGGCAAGATGGGCGAACTGGCTGCGCGGCACCTGGTCCAGCAGGGGGCGTTCCCGATCTACGTCGCGAACCGGACCTGGGCGCGAGCCCTAGAGATGGCGCGGTCGCTGGCCGGCACCGCCGTCCCCTTCGACGAGCTCCCGACGGCCCTCGGTGCCGTGGACATCGCCATCACCTCCACCGGGGCGCCGGCGCCCCTCGTCACGCGCTCGATGGTCGCGCGGATCATGCACGGCCGTGGCGCCCGTCCGCTGTTCTTCATCGACATCGCGGTCCCCCGCGACGTCGAGCCGGGTGTCGGCGAGATCAATGACGTGTATTGCTACGACATCGACGACCTCAAGCAGGTCGTCGAGGCCAATCTCCGCGAGCGCGCCCGCGAGGCCCAGCGCGCCGAGGTGCTGGTGGAGCGGGAGGTGCCGGGGTTCGTCGCGCGCCTGGGCGACGTGGAGGTGGTCCCCACCATCGTGTCGCTGCGCGAGCGACTGGACGCCATCCGGGCCGGCGAGGTCCGCAAGGCGCTGGCGCGCCTGCCCGAGGCCTCGCCGGAGACGCGGGAGGCGATGGAGGCGCTCTCCACCGCCATCGTGAACAAGATCCTGCACGCGCCCATCACCAAGCTACGCGAATCCTCGCGCGCCGGCGCCGGCCGCTCGTGGCTGGACCTGGTCCACGAGCTCTTCGGGCTCAGTAGGGCGAGCCGCAAGACGGACGGGGCCTGAGGCCGTGAAACCCTCTGCGGCCTTCCGGCTGGGCACCCGGGGCAGCGCGCTGGCGCTGGCCCAGGCCGCCATCGTCGCCGACGGTCTCCGGCGACTGGGAACCGACGTGGAGATCGTGCCCATGAAGACGGAAGGCGATCGCCTGTTCGGCGGCCGCCTGGCCGACGTGGGCGGCAAGGGACTCTTCGTGCGGGAGATCGAGGAGGCGCTGGCGGCGGAGACGATCGACGCCGCCGTGCACAGCCTCAAGGATCTTCCGGCCGAGCAGCCCCCAGGGCTCGAGCTCGCGGCGTTTCCTGGGCGGGAGGACCCGCGCGATGTCCTGGTGACCCGCAGCGGGGGCGGCCTCGAAGACCTGCCGATGTCGGCGGTGGTCGCCACTTCGAGCCTGCGCCGTCGCGCGTTCGCGCTCGCGCTGCGTCCGGACCTGGTGGTGGAGCCCATCCGCGGGAACGTGGACACGCGGCTCTCGAAGCTCGCCGCGGGCGTCTGCGACGCCGTGATCCTGGCCGCCGCCGGCCTGGCCCGCCTGGGCCTGCGCCCGGTCGAGGCGCGGCCCCTGGCGCCCGACGTGTTCGTGCCCGCAGTGGGGCAGGGCATCCTCGCCGTCGAGGTGCGCCGCCGGGATGAGGCCACGCGGCGGCTGGTGAACGCTCTGAACCACGGCGACACGCGGACGTGTGCCCTGGCCGAGCGCGCGTATCTCAGACGCCTGGGCGCTTCGTGCACGACGCCGATGGCGGCCCACGCCGTCGTCGCCGGCGCGCGGCTCACCATGAGAGCGGCGGTGGCCAGCGAGGACGGGCGCCGGCTGCTCCGCGCCGAGATGTCGGGAGCGCCCACCGACGCCGAGCGGCTGGGCCGGGAGCTGGCCGAGTCGTTGCTGGCCGACGGCGCCGCATCAGTGACGGCGCTCGATCCGGGGCGCTGGCCGGCATGAAGGGCGCCGGTTCGCTGGCGGGCCTCACGATCGTCGTCACCCGCGCCGCTGACCAGGCGCAGCGGTTCGTCGAGCTGCTGGAAGCCGCTGGAGCCCGCGTGCTCCAGGCCCCCACGATCGCCATCGAGCCGCCGTCCTCGTGGGCGCCACTGGACCGCGCGCTCGACGACCTGGCCGCGTTCACGTGGGCGATCTTCACGAGCGTCAACGGGGTGACGATGGTCGATCGGAGACTGCGCCAGCGCGGGCTCGGGTGGACGGGCTTCGTGCAGCTCAGGGTGGCAGCGATCGGACCGGCCACGGCCGAGGCCCTCGGCGAGCACGGCGTTCGCCCGGCGGTCGTGCCCGGCGAGTATCGGGCCGAGGGATTGGTCGAGCGCCTGCGAAGCGAGATCGGTCCCCGGGACCGCGTGCTGCTGCCGCGCGCGGCGCAGACCCGTGACGTCCTGACGCAGGAGCTGGCCCGGCTCGGGGCCGCCGTCACCGAAGTGCCCGCGTATACTACCCGCCGGGTGGAGGCCAGCGCGGCGCGCCTGCGCGAGGCCCTCGCCGCGGGCGCCGTCGACGCCGTCACCTTCACCAGCTCGTCGACCGCGCGCAACTTCGCCGAGCTGTTCACCGACGCGGAGCGGCGGACCTGGCTGGCCCGGGTCGTCGTGGCCTCTATCGGGCCGATCACGGCGGCCACGGCGGCCGAGTACGGGCTGACCACCCACGTGATGCCGCGGGAGTACACGATCCCGGCGCTGGCGCGGGCGATCGCCGAGCATTACGGCCGTCGTGGCCCGGCGGGGGCGCGGGCGGCCCGGGCCGGCAGGAGGAGCGAGTGATGGGACAGAGCATGTTTCGTCCGAGGCGGCTCAGGGAAAAGCCGCTGCTCCGCACGCTCGTGCGGGAGACGCGGCTCGGGGTCGATGACCTCGTCTACCCGGTCTTCACCGTCACCGGCCGCGGCGTGCGGGAGCCGATCCTCGCGATGCCGGGTCAGTTCCGCCTCTCCGTCGACGAGCTGGTGACGGAAGCCAAGCACGTCGCCGCTCTGGGGATCCCGGCTCTGCTCGTCTTCGGCCTGCCCGCGGGCAAGGACCCGCGGGGCTCCGAAGCTTATGCCGACGATGGGATCGTGCAGCAGGCGGTCCGGGCCGTGAAGGACACGGTGCCCGATCTCCTCGTCGTGACCGACGTGTGCCTCTGCCAGTACACGAGCCACGGGCACTGCGGTGTCGTCGAGGACGGCACCGTTCACAACGATCGGACCCTGGAGCTTCTGGCGCGCGTCGCCGTCTCCCACGCCACGGCCGGTGCCGACGTGGTCGCGCCTTCCGACATGATGGACGGGCGGGTGGGCGCCATCCGGGAGGCGCTGGACGAGGCCGACTACACCCAGGTCCCGATCATGGCGTACTCGGCCAAGTATGCCTCGTGCTTTTACGGACCGTTTCGGGAGGCCGCCGACTCCACGCCCCAGTTCGGCGACCGCCGCGCCTACCAGATGGATCCAGCCAACGCTACCGAGGCGCTCCGGGAGATCGCCCTCGACCTCGACGAGGGTGCCGACATCGTGATGGTGAAGCCGGCGCTGCCATACCTGGACGTCATCTCCCGGGCCAAGGCGGAGTTCGGGGTGCCGCTGGCCGCCTACTCGGTCTCCGGCGAGTACGCCATGATCAAAGCCGCTGGCCAGCTCGGCTGGCTGGACGAGGAGCGGGCCATGATGGAGGCTCTCACCGCCATCCGCCGGGCCGGAGCCGACATCGTCATCACCTACTTCGCCAAGGACGTCGCCCGCCGGCTCGAGCGCGGCGACGAGCGTTGAGGAGGCCGTCATCGGCACCCGCATGCGCATCTCGGCCAGGGGCGAGTACGCCATCAAGGCGGTGCTCGACATGGCGCTGCACGAGGGACGGGGGCTCATCCCTATCCAGGAGATCGCCGGGCGCCAGCGCATCCCCCAGCGTTATCTGGAGCAGGTGCTGCTCGCGCTCAAGCGGGACGGCCTGCTCACCTCCAAGCGCGGCGCCGCCGGCGGCTACCACCTCACGCGGTCGCCCGAGGACATCACCGTCGGGGCCGTGTTGCGCGCGGTCGAAGGGGCCGGCGCCCCCTTCGAGGGCGGAGCGCGGGACCGCGCCGGCCGCGACGGCCACGACCTCGGCGAGCTGTGGGATGAGATCGCCGGGGCGGTGTCGCGGGTCGTGGACCGGATGACCTTCGGCGAGTTGGCCGCGCGCGCCCGCGCCCGCCTGTCGGTGGCGCGGCCGATGTACCACATCTGAGCGAGAAGCCGATGGCTCGATCCGGCGTCGCGTCCACGGTGCTCGACCTGATCGGGGGAACGCCCATGGTCCGGCTCAACCGGCTGCCGGACCCCGGCGGTGCCGAGGTCGTGGCCAAGGTCGAGTCGGTCAATCCCGGCGGCAGCGTCAAGGACCGCATCGCGCTGGCGATGCTGGAGGACGCCGAGAGGCGGGGCGTGCTCAAGCCCGGCGGCACTATCGTGGAGCCGACCAGCGGCAACACGGGGATCGGCCTGGCCATGGCTGCGGCGGTGAAGGGGTACCGGCTCATTCTCACGATGCCGGACGACATGAGCGTCGAGCGCCAGCGGCTCCTGGCCCGCTTCGGCGCCGAGATTCATCTCACGCCGGCGATCGAGGGTATGACCGGCGCCGTCTTCGCCGCCGAGGAGCTGCTCCGCGAGCATCCCGATTACTTCATGCCCCAGCAGTTCCAGAATCCCGCGAACCCCGAGATTCACCGGCGCACGACCGCGCTGGAGATCCTCGAGGGCCTCGGCGGCCGCCGCATTGACGCCTTCGTGGTCGGGGTCGGCACCGGGGGAACGATCACCGGGGTGGGGGAGGTGCTCAAGGAGAAGATGCCGGGCGTCCGCGTGATCGCGGTCGAACCGGCCCGATCGCCGGTCCTCTCTGGCGGCAAGGCCCGGCCCCACGCGATCCAGGGCATCGGAGCCTCGTTCGTTCCTGGCGTCCTCAATCACCAGGTGCTCGACCGGATCGTTACCGTGCGCGACGAGGATGCCATCCTGTGGTCCCGCCGCCTGACGCGGGAGGAGGGCATACTGGCGGGGATCTCTGCCGGCGCCGCTGTGTTCGCCGCCTGCGCGGTGGCCGCCGCGATGAGCCCCGGGCAGCTCGTGGTCACCGTGCTGCCGGATACCGGTGAGCGCTACCTCAGCCTGGGATAGAGTCGGAGGGGCATGAGGCATGGCCGTGACGGTGTACATTCCGACCCCATTCCGGAGGGCGACGGAGAACCGCGACCGCCTCCAGGTGGCGGCGAGGGACGTGGTGGGTGTGCTCGACGAGCTGGAGCGCTCCTTCGCCGGCTTCAAGGGGCTCGTGCGCAACGACCGGGGTGAGGTCCACCCTCACGTGAACATCTACGTCAACAGCGAGGCCATCGAGGCCTTGCAGGGGCTGGGGACGCCGCTGCGCGAAGGCGACGAGGTGACGATCATCCCGGCCCTGGCTGGTGGCGCGTGATCGTCACGCCCCAGGAGCTCTCGGCCATCAACGGCCAGGCGGTGCGCGAGTATCCCTCGGAGTGCTGCGGCGTGATCGTGAGCCGGGGCGGGGAACGGCGTGTGCTGCCGCTGCGCAACATCCAGGACGAGTTGCACCGGATGGATCCGAACCGATATCCCCGCACGTCGCGAACGGCGTATCACGTGGACGCCCGGGACTATATGACGATCGAGCGGCTGCTGCAGGAGGGCTTCTCCGTGGCCGTCGTCTACCACTCGCACATCGACGTCGGCGCCTACTTCTCGGAAACGGACAAGCGGCAAGCGCTCCTCGGGCAGGACCCGAACGAGCACGATCCGATCTTCGCTGATGCGACCTATCTGGTCGTGTCCGTCGTGCCGGGCCGGGTTCAGACTGTGGCCGCCTTCCGCTGGGACCGCAGCCGGCGGGACTTCGTGGCGGTCGAGCCGGTCACGAGCCCGCCCGCTCACCAGGAGACGGTCGAGTGAAGGATTCGAAGAGCCTGCTGGCCGCCGCCGAGCGGGTGATTCCGGGTGGCGTGAACAGCCCCGTGCGCGCCTTCCGGAGCGTGGGCGGGCAGCCGTTCTTCGTGGCCCGGGCCGCCGGCTCGCGGATCTGGGACGTCGACGGCCACGCCTACCTCGACTTCGTGGGCTCCTGGGGGCCGCTGGTGCTCGGCCATGCCCCGGCCGCCGTGGTCGAGGCCGTCGTGGAAGCGGCGGGCCGGGGCACCAGCTACGGCGCACCCACGGCCGGGGAGGTGGAGCTGGCCGAATTGATCGCGGCAGCCTATCCGTCCATGGAGCTCCTGCGGCTCGTCAACTCGGGGACCGAGGCCACCATGAGCGCGATCCGGGTGGCCCGGGGCGCCACCGGTCGCGAGGCGATCGTGAAGTTCGACGGCTGCTATCACGGGCATGCCGACAGCCTGCTGGTCAAAGCCGGCTCGGGCGGCGCCACCTTCTCCATCCCCGATAGCCGGGGCGTTCCCGCCGGCGTAGCCCAGCTCACAGTGACGGCGCCGTTCAACGATCTGGAGGCGGTGCGAGACGCGTTTCGGGCGCGGGGCGACGAGATCGCCGCCGTCATCGTCGAGCCCGTCGCCGGCAACATGGGCGTGGTGCCGCCAGCTCCCGGGTTCCTCGCCGGGTTGCGTGAGCTTTGTACGCGGCACGGCGCGCTGCTGATCTTCGACGAGGTCATCACGGGCTTCCGCGTCGGGTGGGGCGGCGCCCAGGCGCTCTACGGCGTCCGACCCGACCTCACCTGCCTCGGCAAGATCATCGGAGGCGGCCTGCCCGTCGGCGCGTACGGCGGGCGGCGCGATCTGATGGCGCAGGTGGCCCCGCTGGGCGGCGTCTACCAGGCGGGGACGCTGTCCGGAAACCCGCTGGCTGTCGCGGCCGGACTCGCCACCCTGCGCGCGCTCGACCAGGGCGACGCGTACGAGCGCCTGGAGCGTCTGGGGGCGCTCATGGAACGGGGCCTGCGGGTGGCAGCGGAGAAGACGGGCGAGCCGCTGACCGTGAACCGCGTGGGGTCCATGCTGACCGCGTTCTTCACCGACGGCCCCGTCGTCGACTACGCGACGGCGCGGCGGGCCGATACCGCGCGCTACGCGCGCTACTTCCACGGGATGCTGTCGCGCGGCGTCTACCTGGCGCCCTCGCAGTTCGAGGCCGCGTTCGTGTCCCTGGCCCACTCCGAGAGCGACGTCGCCGAGGCAGGACGCGCGGCCGCCGAGGCGCTCGACGCGCTTCGCGGACATCCGGATTGACTTGTTTCCGGCGCCAGTGATACCGTTCACAAGCCTCTTCCAACACCCCGGAGGGATTTCGACCGTCGATGAGTGCGCGAGTCGGGGTGGGAGCGCTGGGGTTGGCGCTCCTCGCCATTCTGCTTTTCCTGGCGGTGTCGTCGTGGAGCCGCCAGCCGGCCGTGGCCAAACCCTCCGCTCAACCCATCGAGTTCCCGCATAACGTTCACGTCCAGCAGTATGCGATCGACTGCCAGTACTGCCATGCCGACGCTCGGCGCTCGGAGTACGCCGGGTTGCCCTCGGTCGCGCGCTGTATGGGCTGTCACCGGATCACGGCCGCCGACCGGCCGGAGATCCGAAAGCTCGCCGAGTACGCGGCCCGCAACGAGCCCATCCCCTGGGTGCGGGTCTTCAAGGTTCCGGAGTTCACCTACTTCCCTCACAAGGCCCACGTCCAGGCCGGCGTGCGCTGCCAGACGTGCCACGGGCCGGTGGAGACGATGACGACAGTCGGCGCCCAGACGGGGCCGCGCCTGACCAACGACCTGCTGAACCTGGTCGGGCTCAAGCCGGCCTCGCCGACGCTCACGATGGGCTGGTGCATCGAGTGCCACCGCGCGGAAAACGCGGCCCGGGGGGCGCGGGCGCCGCTCGACTGCATCACGTGCCATCACTGATGATCGGGGACGCCAGATGAACCGGCGCGACTTCTTCCGGATCGTGGGGACGTCGGGAGCGACCGCCGCCGTGGCCGGCTGCCAGGCACCGGCCGAGCGGATCCTGCCGCTCGTCGTTCCCAACGAGCAGCTGGTGCCCGGCGTGGCCGCCTGGTTCTCCACGGTGTGCCGTGAGTGTCCGGCCGGCTGCGGGGTCGTGGCCCGCAACCGCGAAGGACGCGTGGTGAAGCTGGAAGGCAACCCCGACCATCCGGTCAACCAGGGGACGCTGTGCATCCGCGGCCAGGCCGCTCTGCAAGGGCTCTATCATCCCGATCGCTTCGCCGGCCCTCAGCGGCGCGACGGCGACGCTCTGCGGGGCGTGAGCTGGGACGAGGCTCTGAAAACCGTCGCGGACCGGCTCGTCGAGCGGCGCAAAGCCGGCAAGGGCCGCGCCATCGCCCTGGTGACGCAGCTCGAGAATGGGAGCGCCGCCGCCCTCATGGACCGCTGGACGCAGACGCTGGGCACCCGCCCCCGGCTGACGTTCGAGCCGTTCGGCTACGAAGCCATGCGGTCGGCGAACCGGATCGTGTTCAACCGGGACGCGATTCCTCACTACGCCTTCGAGGAGGCCGAGGTCGTCCTCTCGTTCGGCGCCGACTTCGTCGAGACGTGGCTCTCGAACGTGGCCTACGCCCGGGGCTTCGCGCGCATGCACGGCTTCCGCGAGGGACGGGCCGGCACCGTCCTGCACATCGAGCCTCGCCAGTCGCTCACCGCCGCCAACGCCGACGAATGGGTGCGCAACGCGCCCGGGACCGAGGGGCTCCTGGCCCTGGGGATCCTGCGCGTGATGGTGGAGGAACGGCTGGCCGACCGCCGGTTTGCCGACGCGGTGACCGGGGTCGACGTGAAGAAGGTCGCCGAGGAGAGCGGCGTTTCCGTCGCGACCATCAAGCACCTCGCGGAGATCCTCGGCAGCGGCAAGCGCGCCCTGGCCGTGGGCGGCGGCGTGGCGGTGGCGGGCAGCAACGCGACGTCAACGCTGGTGGCCATCAACCTGCTCAACGCCGCCGTCGGCGCGCCCGGGCGGACGCTGCGCTTCGGTCCCGACTCGGCGTATGGCGCGGTCACGCGGTACGCCGACGTGGCCGCCCTGGTGGGCGCGATGGCCAGGGGCGAGATCGAGGTCCTCCTCCTGGGGCCGCGGGTCAACCCCGCCTTCACGCTGCCCGGCGGCCTCAAATTCGGGGAGGCCGTCGGGCGCGTCGGGCTCGTCGTCAGCTTCGCCAACCAGCCCGACGAGACCACGGCGCTGGCGCACCTGGTGCTGCCCGACACCCACTGGCTCGAGTCGTGGGGCGACTACTCGCCTCGCGAGGGCGTCGTCGGGCTCCTGCAGCCGACGATGCTGCCGGTGCGCGACGCGCGACCCATGGCCGACGTCCTGCTCGCCGTCGGCCGTACCGCGCTGGGAACGCAGGAGGGCACGGGCCCGTTGCCGTGGGCGTCGTTCGAGCAATATGTGAAATCGGCCTGGGAGCCCGTTGTCAAAGCGCGGCCGGACGGTTGGGAGGCCGCCCTCCGCCAGGGCGGCACCTGGCGTGACGTCGCGCCGGTCGCGGTGACGGCGAAGGTGGCCGCCGTCGATGTCGGGCGGCCGAAGCTGGAGGGCGACGGCGCCGGGCTCGTGCTCCTAGCCTACCCCTCGATCCGGTTCTACGACGGCCGGACCGCCGGCGCCTCGTGGTTGCACGAGGCTCCGGACACGATGACCCAGGCGGTGTGGGACGCCTGGGTGGAAGTCCCCCAGGAGGTGGCCACCAGGCTGCGTGTGACCAACGGCGACGTGGTGCGGGTCACCTCGCCCCACGGCGCCGTGGAGCTGCCGGCGTACGTCTCGGCCTCGCTCCATCCGGGGGCCGTGGCCATTCCCATCGGCCACCGGTACGCGCCCTATCACCTGCGCCAGAAATACGTGGCGGCGCCGCCCACGCCGATGAATCCCGTCGCGCTGCTGGGTGGCGGAACCGACCCGGCGTCGGGAAGCGCGGCCTACCTCGGCGTTCGGGTGACGCTGGCCCGGACCGGCGCGCGGCGTCCGCTCGCCATCCTGCAGGCGACCCACGATCAGGACCACCGCGAGATCGCCCAGCACGTCGCGCTCCGGGCGGCGCGCGAGGAGGCGCTGCGGGGCAAGAAGAAGGAGCACGAGTTCATCAGCATGTACCCGCCCCAGCACTATCCCGGCTATCGCTGGGGCATGGCCATCGACGCCGATCGCTGCGTGGGATGCCAGGCCTGCGTGGTCGCCTGCCAGGCCGAGAACAACGTGGCCGTCGTCGGCAAGGCGGATGCCGCCTACGGACGCCAGCTGCACTGGTTGCGCATCGAGCGCTGGGCGGAGGGCAAGCCCGAGCACCCGCAGAACATCTTCCTGCCCATGCTTTGCCAACATTGTGAAGTGGCGCCTTGCGAGCCGGTGTGCCCGGTGTTCGCCTCCTACCGGACCGAGGAAGGTCTCAACGGCCAGGTCTACAACCGCTGCGTGGGTACACGGTACTGCGGCAACAACTGTCCCTATCACGTGCGTCGCTTCAACTGGTGGCTCTACGAGTTTCCGGCGCCGCTCGACGTCCAGCTCAACCCCGACGTGACGGTGCGCCAGCTCGGCATCATGGAGAAATGCACGATGTGCATCCAGCGCATCGTGGCCGGCAAGGACCGGGCCCGGGACGCGCGGCGCCCGGTGCGCGACGGCGACATCCTCACCGCCTGCCAGCAGACCTGCCCGACCCAGGCCATCACCTTCGGCAACCTCAAGGACGAAGGCAGCGAGCTGGCCAAGCTCGCCCACACGCCACGCGCCTACCACGTGCTGGAGGAGATCGGCACGCGGCCCTCGGTGACCTACCTCAAGAAGGTGGTCCGAGAGCACGCCGGATGAGCGACGGCCGCGCGGCCACCACGCCCACGTTCGCCGACGTCAACCGCGACATCGCCCGGACGCTGGGCACTCCGGGCAACCTCTACTTCACCTGGATGTGCGTGGTGGGCCTGATCCTGGCCGGGGGGATCCTGGCCTGGACCTGGCAGATCTGGATCGGCATGGGCGCGGCCGGCAAGCGCACGCCCACCATGTGGGCGATGTACATCACCTCCTTCGTGTTCTGGATCGGCATCGGCCACGCCGGGACGCTCATCTCGGCCATCCTCTACCTCTTCCGGGCCCGCTGGCGCACCTCCATCTTCCGGGCCGCCGAGGCCATGACCATCTTTGCCGTGTTGACGGCCGGGCTCTTCCCGCTCATCCACGCCGGCCGGATGTGGTTCGCCTACTTCCTGCTGCCCTATCCGAACCAGCGCGACCTCTGGCCGAACTTCCGGTCTCCGCTGGTGTGGGACGTCTTCGCGATCTCCACCTACCTCAGCATCAGCACCATCTTCTTCATCGTGGGGTTGGTCCCCGACGTGGCCGCGCTGCGCGATATTTCCACCGGCTGGCGCCGGCGCGTCTACGCCATGCTCGCGCTGGGCTGGGAGGGGTCGCACTCGCAGTGGCGGCACTACCGGCGCGCCTACGGGCTGTTCGCCGCGCTGGCCACGCCGCTGGTGCTCTCGGTGCACAGCGTGGTGTCCTGGGACTTCGCCATGGCCCTGGTCCCCGGCTGGCACTCCACGCTGTTCGCGCCCTTCTTCGTGAACGGTGCCATCTTCTCGGGTTTCGCCATGGTCCTGGTCCTGGTCCTCCCCATGCGGCACTTCTTCGGGCTGCACGCCTACATCCAGGACAAGCACCTCGACGCCATGGGCAAGCTCATCCTGGTGACGAGCCTCGTGCTGACGTACTTCTACGTGTGCGAGGTCTTCACCGCCTGGTACAGCGGCGACCACTTCGAGCGGGCGTCCCTCTTTTGGAAGGTGACGAAGGCCTATGCCTGGGCGCTGTGGCTCATGTACTTCTGCAACTGCATCTCGCCCCTGATCCTATTCTGGAAGAAGGCGCGGACGAGCCCGATCATCCTCTACGTCGTCTCCATCCTGGTCCTCATCGGCATGTGGTTCGAACGGTTCAACATCATCGTGCCCTCGCTCGCGCACGACTTCTACCCCTACACCTGGGGCATCTATGTGCCCTCGCCGACGGACACCATGATCGTCATCGGCAGCTTCGCCTTCTTCTTCCTCCTCTTCCTGGGCTTCATCCGGCTCATGCCCTCGGTGTCGATCGTGGAGGTGAAGGAAACCATCCCCCCGCCGGTCAAGGACCGCGGCCATGCCCGCCACCACTGAGACCGTCCTCGGCGTCTTCGCGCACGTGGACACCACGGTCCGGGCGCTGGAGGAGCTGCGGGCCAAGGGCTATCACGATGTGGAGGTCTACTCACCGGCGCCCATCCACGAGATCGAGGACGTGCTGGAGCGCGACCGGCCGGTGAGCCGGGTGCGCCTGTTCACGCTGCTGGGGGGACTCACCGGAACCGCCTCGGGGTTCTTTCTCACGATCTGGTCGGCCATGAAGTGGGGGCTCATCACCGGGGGGAAGCCCGTCGCCTCCATTCCGCCGTTCGTGGTGATCGCGTTCGAGCTGACCATCCTCTTCGGTGGGGTGGCCACCCTCATCGGCCTGGTCACGCTGGCCCGGCTGCCGCGCCTCCGCCCCTCGACGGCGTTCGACCCGCGTTTCACCAATGACCGCTTCGGGGTGGCTGTGCATTGCTCGCCGGACCGCGGGCCGTCGGTCCGCCAGATCCTCAGCGTCGCCGGCGCCGAGGAGGTCCGGGCATGAAGTACGCGTTCCTCCTCGTCCTGTTGATCGTGGCCGCGTGCGGCGGCCTCATGGGCGTGGTCGTCGCCTACCGGTGGGTGCACAACATGACGGAGTCGCCGCGGATCGTGCCCGGGGAGCGGGTGTTCCCCATGCCGGCCGGCGTGGTGCCCCGGGGCGGAGAGCTGATCCTGCCCAAGGAGCAGCGGGAGGCGGCGACGAGACGGGCGAACCCCGTCCGGCCGTCCCCGGACTCCGTGACTCTCGGCCGGCAGCATTACGCCACGTTCTGCGCGCCCTGCCACGGGGCCGAGGCCAAGGGCGGGATCACCGGACCCGTGGCCACGAAGTTCATCCCCACGCCGGACCTGACCAACGCCCAACTGCAGCGCCAGCGGACGGACGGCTTCTGGCACAGCTACATCTTGGCTGGAGGCGCCGTGATGCCGGCGTACGCCGAAGCCCTGTCCTCCGAAGAGGCCTGGCACATCGTGAACTACCTCCGGACTCTCGCATCGAGATGATCAATCGGTCTCGGCGAACGCAGCCCCGCGCGCCTGGAACAGGCCACCCACGGCCCCAGCCGGCCTCGCGGACCCCGCTACCATGACGATCATCTGGGGTGTGCTGGCGGCGCTCGGGACCCTGGCGTTCCTGCTCGGCGTCAGCTCGGCGGACGCTCCCCGCATCTGGTCCGTGTACCTCGCCAACCTCGTCTTCTGGTCGGGACTGTCGGTCACCGGACCGGCCATCGCCGGCATGATGCAGCTCACCGAAGCCCGCTGGTCGCCCAGTGTCCGGCGGATTGCCCTCACGACGGCCGGGTTTCTTCCCGTGGCCTTCGTACTGCTCGTCGTGCTCTACACCGGGCGAGTGGAGCTCTACCCCTGGGTCACCAAGCCGGTGATCGTGAAGGCGGCCTGGCTGAACACGCCGTTCTTCTGGCTCCGAACCCTGATCAGCGCCGCCGCCCTGTTCGGGGTGGCGCTCGTCTTCGTCCGGGTGCTCCTGCGCGACCCCACGCCCGCGGACGAGGCGCGGGGGCGGAACCGGCGGAACCGGCTGGCCGTGATCCTGCTGTTCCTCTGGGTGATCACGGTCTCGCTGTGGGGCTTCGACCTCGTGATGTCGCTCGATCCGATCTGGTACAGCGGCCTCTTCGGCGGGTACTTCGTGGTCTCCACGCTGTATACGGGCTTCGCGCTGCTGTCGCTGCTCACCGTCGCCGCCAACGCCCGGGGCCTGGCCACGGTGCCGCCGGCCGCGGTGCAGGACGTGGCCAAGCTGCAGTTCGCGCTGTCGATCATGTGGATGTACTTCTTCTGGTCGCAATACCTCGTCATCTGGTACGGCAACATCCCGATCGAGACCCGGTTCGTCGTCCAACGCTTCTTCGTGCAGCCCTGGCAGACGCTGGCCTGGGTCGTGCTGGTCGTGGGCTGGCTGATCCCCTTCGCCTACCTTCTCAAGCGCCTGACCGGCCGCCCGCCCCGCCGCCACACGCCGCTGGTCGTGGTGGCCGTCTTCGGCCTGGTGGCGATCTTCCTGGAGCGCTTGCTCGTCATCGTGCCCTCGGTGACGCCCGGCGCCGGGCTTCCGGTGGGCTGGCGCGAGATTCTCATCACGCTGGGCTTCCTGGCTCTGTTTCTGCTGAGCCGTCGCTGGTTCGTCGGGCGGGTCCGGCCGGTGCTGTAGCTCGAACGGGCTCCGACCCACGGCGTTCGAAACGCGGTAGAGTAGCGGCGTGCTGACGGTAGAGCAGGCGCTCGAACAGATCCTGGCGCGGGCGCAGCGGGTCGAGACCGAGCGCGTCGACGTGCGGGCCGCGCGCGGCCGCGTCCTGGCCGAGCCCGTTGTTTCGCCGCGCGAGATTCCGCCCTGGCCGAACTCCTCGATGGACGGCTACGCCGTGCGGGCCGCCGACACCGCGGGCGCGCCGGTGAGCCTGGTCGTGGTCGACCGGATCGCGGCCGGCGGGCTGCCGACGCGGCCGGTGGGGCCAGGCGAGACGGTCCGCATCTTCACCGGAGGGCCGCTGCCCGAGGGGGCCGACGCCATCGTGCCCCAGGAGGACGTGGATGGCGACGGCGGGCAGGTTCGGATCCCGCGCGCGGTGGCGTCGGGCGCGTTCGTGCGCGCGCGCGGAGAGGACGTGAGGGCAGGGGACCGTGTGCTGGAGCCGGGCCGTGTGATCGGCCCCGCCGAGGTCGGGCTCCTCGCGACGCTGGGTCATTCGCCGGTGCTCGTGTCCCGCCGACCGCGCGTGGCGGTGCTCTCCACCGGGGACGAGCTGGCTGACCTGGGCGCTCCGCCGGGCCCCGGGCAGATTCCCAACACGAACACCTACTCCCTGATGGCGCAGGTCGCTGAGGCTGGCGCCGAGCCCATCAACCTGGGCGTGGCTCCCGACCGCCTGGAGGCCATCGAGGAGCGCATCCGATGGGGGCTCACCACCGACCTCCTCATCACCTCGGCCGGCGTGTCCGTCGGCGAGCACGACCTCGTCCGGGAGGCCTTCGTCCGTTGTGGCGCCGAACTGCATCTGTGGCGCGTGTCGATGCGCCCCGGCAAACCGATCACCTTCGGAACGCTCGGTCGCCGCCTGATCTTCGGGCTTCCCGGCAACCCTGTGTCGGCCATGGTGACCTTCGAGCTCTTCGTGCGGCCGGCCCTGCTGACGATGACCGGGCTCGCCCGCGTGTTCCGGCCGCGCGTTCGGGCCCGCGCGCTCGCCCCCATCGCCAACCCAGGCCACCGCCGCGGTTACTTGCGCGTGACGCTCGTGAGAGAGGGCGAGGAGTACGGTGCGTGCCTTACCGGCGATCAGGGCTCGGCGATCCTCAGATCGATGGTCGCGGCCGACGGGCTGGCAGTCATTCCCGGCGACACCACCGTGCCGCGGGGCGGGTCGATAGAAGTCCTCTTGTTGAGGGAACTTCCATAGACGGGCCTCTGGCAAAGGTTGAAGCGGGTCACGCGCCCTTTGACTTCCCGTTCCTCCACGTGCTACGGTCGGCGCGACGATGACACGCGCGCTGGGGGCGGTGGCCGTCGTCCTCGTCGTCGCCAGCGGATGCGCCTCCAGCGGCAGCGTTCGCCGGCTCCAGGCTGATCTCACCGCGCTCCGCACCGAGGTTCTCGCCCTGCGCCAGGCCTACGGGGAGCAGGCCCGTCAGGCCGAAGCTGCCCTCGCCGACGTTCGCGCGCTGGAGGCGCGCGTCAAGGAGCTGAGCGTGGCGTCCACCGAGGCCGCCGAGAGCGTGCGCCGGCTGGGCGGAGGCGTCGCCACCGTGGAACAGGGTCTGAAAAACGTGAGGACTGAGATGGTCGGGCGGCCCCCGGCCACACCGCCGCCGCCCGAGCCCCGCCCGCGTGAAGCGCCGCCGGCGCCGCCCGCGCCGCCCGACGGCGCGGAGGCCATGTATCAGGGCGCGCTGGCGACCTTCCGCACCCGCGAGTACGGCCAGGCGGTGCTGGAGTTCCTCGACTTCCTGGCCGGTCATCCCAAGCACCCGCTCGCCGCCAACGCGCAGTACTGGATCGGTGAGGCCTATTTCATTCAGCGTGATTGGCGGCAGGCCATCGTCGAGTTCGGAAAGGTGGTCGAGAACCACGGGCGCAACGGTAAGGCGGCCGACGCGCTGCTCAGGATCGGCTACTGCTACGCGAACTTGAGAGAGCTGCCGCTTGCCCGCCTGGCCTGGCAACGGGTCCTCGACCAGCATCCCGGCTCGGAGGCCGCCGAGCGGGCGCGGGGTCTGCTGCAGCCGGGCCGTCCTGCGAGCCGCTGAGCGCTGGACGGGCGGCACCTCCTGCCGCGGCCCCCGCGTCACTGTATCTGCCTCGACTTCTTGACCGGGTCGGCTGCTCCGGGCAATGTGCGTTGCGATGCACGCGCCGCGCCTGGATCCGCGCGATCCGCGCTACCCCGCGCTGCTCGCCGCGGTGCCGTCGCCGCCCGATCTCTGGTTGCGAGGAACGCTCGCGCTCGATGATGCGCTCGCCATCGCCATCGTGGGCACGCGCCGGGCGACGACGTACGGTCTGGCCGTCGCCGAGCGGTTGGCCTTCGAGCTGGCCGCCCGCGGCGTGACGATCGTCAGCGGGCTGGCCCGCGGCATCGACACGGCGGCCCACCGCGGCGCGCTGGCCGCCGGCGGCCGCACCCTTGCGGTGCTCGGCGCGGGCATCGACGTCCCGTACCCGCCCGAAAACCTCGCCCTCATGCACGAGATCGAGGGCCATGGAGCGCTGCTGTCGCAGTTCCCGCCCGGCACGCCACCGATGCCCGGCCACTTTCCGGCGCGCAACCGCACGCTGGCCGGTCTGGCGCTGGGCGTCGTCGTGGTCGAGGCGCCCGAGCGCTCAGGTGCGCTGATCACTGCTTCGCTGGCGGGGGAACTGGGCCGCGAAGTGTTCGCCGTTCCAGGCCAAATCACCTCGGAGGCGTGCCGCGGCTCGAATGGGCTCATTCAGGACGGTGCTACACTGATACGAGACTGGTATGACATCGTGCAAGAATTACCGGAACGATGGCGTCGCGCCGTCCGAAGCGCGTCGGAGCCGTCAGGCGCCGACGACGGGCCGATGGCCGACAGCGACGAGGCACACATTTTGGCGTTGCTGACGCCGGAGATGCCGCAGCACATCGAGGCGCTCATCGCGCGCGGCAACGCAAGCCCAGCCCGGGTGGCGGCCGCGCTGGTGACGCTCGAGCTGCAAGGCTGGGCCCGGCAGCTCGACGGCCAGCGCTGGGTGCGGGTGCCGGCGCGGAGAAGGGGGAGGTAGTGGCGAAAAACGGAGGCGGGCGGGCGCTCGTGGTGGTGGAGTCGCCCACGAAGGTGAAGACGATCCAGAAGTATCTGGACTCGAAGTACGTCGTCAAAGCCTCGATGGGCCACGTCCGCGACCTGCCCAAGTCCGCGCTGGGCGTCGATCCCAAGCGCAACTTCAAACCCAAGTACGTGGTCACGCCGGCCAAGCGCAAGGTCCTGGACGAGCTCAAGAAGGCGGCTGAGAAGGCCGAGGCCCTCTACGTGGCCACCGACCCCGACCGGGAAGGCGAGGCCATCGGCTGGCACCTGGCCCAGGAGCTGCCCATCGACCGGCGCAAGGTCTATCGCGTGACGTTCAACGAGATCACCCAGCGCGCGGTGCAGGCCGCCTTCCAACAGCCGGGGAAGATCGACCTCAAGAAGGTGGACGCCCAGCAGGCGCGGCGGGTTCTGGACCGCCTGGTCGGGTACAGCCTCTCGCCGCTCTTGTGGGAGAAGGTCCAGCGAGGGCTCTCGGCTGGCCGTGTGCAGTCGGTGGCGCTGCGGCTCGTCGTCGACCGTGAGCGGGAGATCCAGAACTTCCAGCCCGAGGAGTACTGGTCCCTGCACGCGGGCCTGCGGGCCAAGCAGCCGCCCGAGTTCGTCGCCACGCTCAAGGAGGTCGGCGGCGAGAAGGCGTCGCTGCCCAACGAAGAGGTCACCCGCGCGCTGATGACCGAACTCGACGGCGCGCGTTTCGTCGTCCGCGGGGTCACCCGGGGCGAGCGCAAGCGCCATCCGGCACCGCCGTTCATCACCTCCACGCTCCAGCAGGAGGCCGGGCGGAAGCTGGGATTCTCGCCCAAGAAGACCATGACGGTGGCCCAGCAGCTCTACGAGGGCGTCGACCTCGGCGACGAGGGCGCGGTGGGGCTCATCACGTACATGCGCACCGACTCGGTGCGGGTATCCCGCGAGGCCCAGGAGGAAGCCCGGAGCTGGGTCACCGCGCGGCTCGGCGCCGAGTACGTACCCGACACGCCGCCCGTCTACCGCTCGCGCGGCAACGCCCAGGAGGCCCACGAGGCCGTCCGTCCCACCGACGTGGGCCACGAGCCTCGCGCCCTGACGCGCTTCCTCAGCCGGGATCAACTCGCCCTCTACCGGCTCATCTGGGAGCGGTTTCTGGCCAGCCAGATGCTACCCGCCGTCTATGACACCGTCAGTGCCGATATCGACGCCATGCGTGCCTCGGCCAGGCCACCCGCGGTTCAAGCCGGCCTCGCGGACCCCGCTACAAATGACGCCGGCCGTTGCCTGTTCCGGGCCCAGGGCCAGACGCTACGGTTCAAGGGCTTTCGGGCCGTCTACGTGGAGGGTCGCGAAGACGAGACCGGCCCCGACGAGGACGCCGAGAGCCCGGTGCCCGCCCTCGAGGAGGGCGAGGTGCTCAGGGTGCTGGGGCTGGAACCCAAGCAGCACTTCACCCAGGCGCCGCCGCGTTTCAGTGAGGCCTCCCTCATCAAGGCGCTGGAGGAGCTGGGCATCGGCCGGCCGTCCACCTACGCCTCAATCCTCGGCACGATCATCCACGAGCGGGGTTATGTGCGCCGGGAGCGGCGGACGCTCTTTCCCACCGAGCTGGGCATCGCGGTGACCGACAAGCTGCTGCCGTATTTCCCCAAGGTCATGGACGTCGAGTTCACTGCCCAGATGGAGGACCACCTGGACAAGGTGGAGGAGGGAGAGCGCAACTGGGTCGAGACGGTGAAGGAGTTCTACGAGCCCTTCCGGCGCGACCTGGCCCGGGCCAAGCGGGAGATGTCCAACGAGAAGCAGGGCACGCCGATCGGGGAGGCCTGCCCGGACTGCGGCGGCGAGCTCATCGAGCGTCGCGGCCGGTTCGGCAAGTTCATCGCCTGCTCGACGTACCCCGACTGCCGATACACCCGCGACCTCAACGGCAACGGGCGGGCCGAGGACGAGCCGACGAACGAGACCTGCCCGTCATGCGGCCGCCCCATGGTCATCAAGCACGGCCGCTTCGGGAAGTTCATCGCCTGCTCGGGTTACCCCGAGTGCAAGACGACGAAGCCGGTGACGCTCGGCATCGCCTGTCCCGAGCCCAACTGCACCGGGGAGCTGGTGGAGCGCCGCTCACGGCGCGGGCGGAACTTCTACGGATGCTCGGCGTATCCGGCGTGCAAGTTCGTCCTCTGGCAGCGCCCGGTGGCCGAGCCGTGCCCGAAGTGCGGCGCGCCCTTCATCATCCAGCGCTTCGCCCGGGGTCGGACGGTGCAGACCTGCGCCAAAGAGGGGTGCGACTTCCGGCGGGAGGCTGAGCTGCCGGTCGCATGACCGATCCGCTAGGGGCTTTCCTTCGCTACTTGGAAGTCGAGAAGCATGCCTCGCGCCACACGCTGAGAAGCTACCGAACCGATCTCCAGCAATTTCTCAACTTCCTGGGGGAGACGGAGCGTCAGGGCTCGCTCCGTGAGCGCCTGGCCTCCGTGGACGCGCGCGCGGTGCGCGCTTACCTGGCTCGGCTTCACGGACGCGGCCTGGAGCCCGTCTCGGTGGCGCGCAAGCTGGCCGCTCTCCGCAGCTGGCTCCGGTTCTGCGTGCGCCGCGGCCTGCTCGAACGGAACGCGGCCGCCGAAGTCCGCGGCCCCCGGCTGGGGCGCAAGCTCGTCTCCTTCCTGCCCATCGACGAGGCCACGGACCTCATGAAGGCCGGTGACCTCGGAGTCCGGGAGCGTGCCATCCTCGAGTTGCTCTGGGCCACCGGGCTCAGGGTTTCCGAGCTGGTCGGGCTCGATCTCGACGACGTCGAGCGGGGCGAGCGGAAGGTGCGCGTGCGCGGCAAGGGAGGGAAGGAGCGAATCGCGCTCTACGGAGCCGAGGCCGCGGCCGCGCTGGACCGGTACCTCAACGGCCGCGGGGTGGGACGAGGCCCGCTCTTCATGGGGCGTGGTGGACGGCGGCTCGGCGTGCGCAGCGTCTTCGAGATCGTCCGCCGGCGGGCGCGGGCCGCCGGCATCACGCGCCGGGTGAGCCCGCATACGCTGCGCCACACCTTCGCCACTCATCTGCTCGACGCCGGCGCCGACCTCCGAATGATCCAGGAGCTGCTGGGCCACAGCCGGCTCTCGACCACCCAGCGCTACACCCACGTCAGCGCCGCCCAGCTCATGCGGGTCTACGACCGCGCTCACCCCCGCGCCCGAACTATTTCGAGATGATCCGGGCGACGACCGTCCTCTGCGTCCGTCACCGTGGCCAGGTAGCCATCGCCGGCGACGGGCAGGTGACCATCGGTCAGACGGTCGTCAAGTCCGGAGCCCGAAAGGTCCGCAAGCTCTACCACGACCGCGTCCTCGCCGGCTTCGCGGGCACGGCCGCCGATGCCTTCACGCTCTTCGCGCGCTTCGAAGGTCGGTTGGAGGAGTTCCGCGGCAACCTAGCCCGGGCGGCCGTCGAGCTGGCCAAGGACTGGCGGGCCGACCGCGTGCTGCGGAGGCTCGAGGCCCTGCTGGCCATCGCCGACCGCGAGCACAGCTTCATCGTCTCGGGCATCGGCGATCTCATCGAGCCGGACGACGGCCTGATCGGGATCGGTTCCGGTGGGCCCTACGCGGTGGCGGCGGCCCGGGCGCTGATCGCCCACGCCGACCTCGACGCCAAGACGGTGGCCACCGAGGCCATGCGTATCGCCGCCGGCATCTGTGTCTACACCAACGAACACATCACCGTGGAAGTGCTGTGAGAAGGTCGAGATGAACAATCGGTCTAGGCGAACGCAGCCCCGCGCGCCTCGAAGAGGCCGACTCACTCAGGCTCGCCTCGCGCGCCGGGCGCACTGCGGCTTCGCACTCCCACCCCCCGATCCGGCCTCGCGGCCCCCGGTACCATGAAGCACGGCGCACCTCGAACAGGCCACCTACGGTTCAAGCCGGCCTTGCGGCCCCCGGTACCATGAAGCACGGCGCACCTCGAACCGGCCACCCACGGTTCAAGCCGGCCTTGCGGCCCCCGGTACCATGAAG